>Ga0265296_1000272_pt1 | contig 91477 bp, 67 predicted proteins | sample MunlanPumphouse1_FD_189073 | JGI IMG/M metagenome (GOLD analysis project Ga0265296, IMG submission 189073) | Groundwater microbial communities from a municipal landfill in Southern Ontario, Canada - Pumphouse #1 | ecosystem: Environmental > Aquatic > Deep subsurface > Groundwater | place...
GACCTGCCGTTCGCCCAGGCGCGCTTCTGCGGCGCCGAAGGTCTGGAAAACGTACAGAACCTGTCGACCCTGCGCGGCAGCGAGTTCATCGAAAACTATGGCGTGGCCATCGCTGACGGCCCGCTGAAAGGCCTGACCGCTCGCGCCGTTGTGGTGCTGGACGAAAACGACACCGTCCTGCACAGCGAACTGGTCAAGGAAATCGCTGAGGAGCCTAACTACGAAGCGGCACTGTCCGTTCTCAAGTAAGGCTTTTACAATTGTTAACGGCCTGGCCCTGTCCAGGCCGTTTTCATTTGTGTATCAGGGTTTTGCCTCACACCTTGAAACGTAAGTGGAAGGTAAATTGCCGGTAAAGCTGCTTTGCTTAAATCCACTCAGTGCTTATCGTTCAGCCTCCCGTAATAGAAGCCCACGCGCCCAATGGTCAATAACTCCATGCAATCGTCCCCCCGCAAATCCCGTCGCTGGCTGATCAGCCTGCTGGTCCTGTTGGTCATCGCTGTCCTGTGCTGGAAATTCTGGCCCGCCGGCTCTGCTGACAAGGCGGGCGGCGACAAAGCGGCCGCTGGGCACACCGGGCGCTCGGGAATGATGCGGCCGGGCTTCGGCGGCGGTACCGGGCCGATTCCGGTGCGTGTGGCGCCGGCGGTGAAGGGCGACTTCCCGCTGTATTACAAGGCACTGGGCACGGTCACCGCGCTCAATACCATCAACGTGCGCAGCCGGGTGGGCGGCGAACTGGTGAAGATTCATTTCGAAGAAGGGCAGATGGTCAAGGCGGGCGACCTGCTGGCCGAGATCGATCCGCGTCCTTACCAGAATGCTTTGCTCCAGGCCGAAGGCACGTTGCTGCAGAATCAGGCGCAACTGAAAAACGCCCAGGTCGACGTCGAGCGTTACCGCGGTCTGTATAAAGAAGACAGCATCGCCAAACAGACCCTCGACACCGCCGAAGCGCTGGTTGGCCAATACCTGGGCACGGTCAAGACCAATCAGGCAGCGGTCAACGATGCCAAGCTCAATCTCGAATTCACCAAGATCCGCGCGCCGATTGCCGGCCGCGTCGGTCTGCGTCAGGTCGACGTCGGCAACCTCGTCGCCGCCAACGACACCACGTTCCTCGCGGTGATCACCCAGACACAACCGATCAGCGTGGCCTTCACCTTGCCGGAGAACAGCCTCGACACCGTGCTCGCCCGTTACCGCAGCGGCGCCAAGTTGCCTGCCGAAGCGTGGGATCGCGGCGACACCAAGCTGCAAGCCACCGGCGTGCTGCAAAGCCTCGACAACCAGATCGACGTCGCTACCGGCACTCTGAAATTCAAGGCCCGTTACGATAACCGCGACCAGTCGCTGTTCCCCAACCAGTTCGTCAACGTTCACTTGCTGGCCGATACGCTCAAAGGTGTAGTGCTGGCGCCGTCGGCTGCGATCCAGTTCGGCACCAATGGCACCTTTGTCTATGCGCTGGACGGCGACAAGAAAGTCACCATTCGCCAACTGAAAATCGGTGCCAGCGACGGTGACAACACCGTGGTCACCGAAGGCCTCGCCGCGGGTGATCGCGTGGTGCTCGAAGGCACCGATCGCCTGAAGGAGGGCAGCGAAGTCGAAGTGGTCAATGACAGCAGCGAAGTGCCGACCTCGCCGACCGAACACCTGCAAGGCAAATCTGCCGCCAATCCCGATGCGACCACAGCCGATAAGGCCAAGAAGGGCGCATGAACATTTCGCGGCTGTTCATCCTCCGTCCGGTAGCCACCACCCTGAGCATGCTGGCCATTGTCCTGGCCGGCCTGATCGCTTATCGCCTGCTGCCGGTTTCGGCCTTGCCGCAGGTCGATTACCCGACCATCCGCGTCATGACCCTGTACCCCGGCGCCAGTCCGGACGTAATGACCAGCGCCGTCACCGCGCCGCTTGAACGCCAGTTCGGGCAGATGCCGGGCCTGACGCAAATGGCTTCGACCAGCTCCGGCGGCGCTTCGGTGCTGACCCTGCGTTTCAGCCTCGACATCAACATGGACGTCGCCGAACAGCAGGTTCAGGCCGCGATCAATGCGGCGACCAACCTGCTGCCCACCGACCTGCCGGCGCCGCCGGTGTACAACAAGGTCAACCCGGCGGACACCCCGGTGCTGACCCTGGCCATCACTTCGAAAACCATGCTGCTGCCCAAGCTCAATGACTTGGTCGATACGCGCATGGCGCAGAAGATCGCCCAGATCAGCGGCGTCGGCATGGTCAGCATCGCTGGTGGCCAGCGTCAGGCCGTGAGGATCAAGGTCAACCCCGAAGCGCTCGCGGCCAACAGCCTTAACCTGTCGGACGTGCGCACGCTGATCGGCGCCTCCAACGTCAACCAGCCGAAAGGCAACTTCGATGGCCCGACCCGGGTGTCGATGCTCGATGCCAACGACCAACTGACCTCGCCCGAGGACTACGCGAATCTGATCCTGACCTACAAGAACGGCGCGCCGTTGCGGCTCAAGGACGTCGCGGAAATCGTCGATGGCGCCGAGAACGAGCGTCTGGCCGCGTGGGCCAACCAGAATCAGGCGGTGTTGCTGAATATCCAGCGTCAGCCGGGCGCCAACGTTATCGAAGTGGTCGACCGTATCAAGGCCTTGCTGCCAAGTATCACCGACAACCTACCGGCCGGCCTCGACGTCACGGTGCTGACGGATCGCACCCAGACCATCCGTGCCTCGGTCACCGACGTGCAACACGAATTGCTGATCGCCATCGCACTGGTGGTCATGGTCACGTTCCTGTTTCTGCGTCGCGCCAGTGCGACGATCATTCCGTCCGTAGCCGTGCCGCTGTCGCTGATCGGCACCTTTGGCGTGATGTACCTCGCCGGGTTCTCGGTGAACAACCTGACGCTGATGGCGCTGACCATTGCCACCGGTTTCGTCGTCGACGACGCCATCGTCATGCTCGAGAACATTTCGCGCTTCATCGAAGAGGGTGACAGCCCGATGCAGGCCGCGCTCAAGGGCGCGAAACAGATCGGCTTCACCCTGATTTCCCTGACCCTGTCGCTGATCGCCGTCCTGATTCCGCTGCTGTTCATGGCCGACGTGGTAGGGCGCCTGTTCCGCGAATTCGCCATCACCCTGGCGGTGGCGATCCTGATTTCCCTGGTGGTGTCGCTGACCCTGACGCCGATGATGTGCGCGCGCCTGCTCAAGCGTGAACCTCAGGAACACGAGCAAGGCCGTTTCTACCGCGCCAGCGGTGCGTTCATCGATTGGATGATCAAGGAATACGGGCGGATGCTGCGCTGGGTGCTCAAGCATCAGCCGCTGACCTTGCTGGTCGCCATCGGCACGCTGGCGTTGACCGTATTCCTTTACGTCATCGTGCCGAAGGGTTTCTTTCCGGTGCAGGACACCGGCGTGATTCAGGGCATTTCCGAAGCGCCGCAGTCGATCTCCTTCGCGGCGATGGGCGATCGGCAGCAGCAACTGGCGAAGATCATTCTTGAAGATCCGGCGGTGCAGAGCCTGTCGTCCTACATTGGCGTCGACGGCGACAACGCCACGCTCAACAGCGGCCGCTTGCTGATCAACCTCAAGCCTCACGGCGAGCGCGATCTGACGGCCAGCGAAGTGATCGCTCGCCTGCAACCGCAACTGGACAAACTGGTCGGCATTCGTTTGTTCATGCAGCCGGTGCAGGACCTGACCATCGAGGATCGGGTCAGCCGCACCCAGTACCAGTTCAGCATGTCCTCGCCGGACTCGGAATTGCTCAGCCAGTGGAGTGGCCGTCTGGTCGAAGCCCTGGCGCAGCGTCCGGAGTTGACCGACGTGGCCAGTGATCTGCAGGACAAAGGCTTGCAGGTCTATCTGGTGATCGACCGCGACGCCGCATCGCGCCTTGGCGTGTCGGTGGCGAATATCACCGATGCGCTATATGACGCGTTCGGCCAGCGGCAGATTTCGACCATTTATACTCAGGCCAGCCAGTACCGCGTGGTGCTGCAAGCCCAGGCCGGGGAGAAGATCGGCCCGCAGGCGCTGGATCAGATTCACGTCAAGACCACCGACGGCGCGCAGGTGCGTCTGTCGAGTCTGGCGCATGTCGAAGAGCGTCAGGCGCAATTGGCGATCACCCACATCGGCCAGTTTCCGGCAGTGATGATGTCGTTCAACCTCGCGCCGGGCGTGGCGTTGGGGCATGCCGTGGACATCATCGAGCAAGTGCAGCAGGACATCGGCATGCCGGTCGGCGTGCAGACCCAGTTCCAGGGCGCGGCGCAAGCGTTCCAGGCTTCGCTGTCGAGCACCTTGCTGCTGATTCTGGCGGCGGTGGTGACCATGTACATCGTCCTCGGCGTGCTCTACGAGAGCTACATCCACCCGATCACCATTCTTTCGACCTTGCCGTCCGCCGCAGTCGGTGCCTTGCTGGCGTTGCTGCTCAGCGGCAACGACCTGGGCATGATCGCGATCATCGGCATCATTCTGTTGATCGGTATCGTCAAGAAGAACGCGATCATGATGATCGACTTCGCCCTCGACGCCGAACGCACCCAGGGCATGGCCCCGGCAGAGGCGATCTATCAAGCGGCGCTGCTGCGCTTCAGGCCGATTCTGATGACCACGCTGGCGGCGTTGTTCGGCGCAGTGCCGCTGATGCTGGCCACGGGGTCTGGTGCTGAATTGCGTCAGCCGTTGGGTCTGGTGATGGTCGGCGGTTTGCTGGTGAGCCAGGTGTTGACGCTGTTCACCACGCCGGTGATTTACCTGTACTTCGACCGCCTCGGAAGGCGCTTTGGCAAAGCCAAAGCCGAAGGTGACGAGGTCGCGGTATGACCCCGCAATCAGCACATATCCCTTGTGGGAGCGAGCTTGCTCGCGAAAGCGGTGGGTCAGTCACTTTCAATGTTGAATGTAATACCGCATTCGCGAGCAAGCTCGCTCCCACAGGGTTCGGCGGTAGGGGCTGGAGCGCATGAATCTTTCAGGTCCCTTCATCAAACGCCCCGTGGCAACCATGCTGCTCTCGCTGGCAATCATGTTGCTCGGTGGGGTCAGTTTCGGTCTGCTACCAGTATCGCCATTGCCGCAGATGGACTTCCCGGTGATCGTGGTTCAGGCCAGTCTGCCGGGCGCCAGTCCCGAGGTGATGGCTTCAACGGTGGCGACGCCGCTGGAGCGTTCGTTCGGTGCGATTGCCGGCGTTAATACCATGAGCAGCCGCTCCAGTCAGGGTTCGACGCGGGTGATTCTGCAATTTGACCTCGACCGCGACATCAACGGCGCGGCGCGGGAAGTGCAGGCGGCGATCAACGCCTCGCGCAATCTGCTGCCGAGTGGGATGCGCAGCATGCCGACCTATAAAAAGGTCAACCCGTCGCAGGCGCCGATCATGGTGCTGTCGCTGACCTCGGACGTGCTGGAAAAAGGCCAGCTCTACGACTTGGCCTCGACCATCCTCTCGCAAAGCCTGTCGCAAGTGCAGGGCGTCGGTGAAGTGCAGATCGGTGGCAGTTCGCTGCCGGCGGTGCGCATCGAACTCGAGCCGCAGGCGCTGAACCAGTACGGCGTGGCCCTCGACGATGTGCGCAAGACCATTGCCGACGCTAACGTACGGCGGCCCAAGGGTTCGGTCGAGGACGGCGAGCGCTTGTGGCAGATCCAGGCCAACGACCAGTTGGAGAAAGCCAAGGATTATGAGTCGCTGATCATTCACTACGCCGACGGCGCCGCATTGCGTCTCAAGGATGTGGCGAAAGTCAGCGATGGCGTCGAAGACCGTTACAACAGCGGTTTCTTCAACGACGACGCGGCGGTATTGCTGGTGATCAACCGTCAGGCCGGCGCCAACATCATCGAGACGGTCAACGAGATCAAGGCGCAGTTGCCCGCGCTGCAAGCGGTGCTGCCGGCCAGCGTCAAACTCAATCTGGCCATGGATCGCTCGCCAGTGATCAAGGCTACGCTGCATGAAGCCGAGATGACCTTGCTGATCGCCGTCGCCCTGGTGGTGCTGGTGGTGTACCTGTTTCTGGGTAACTTCCGCGCCTCGCTGATCCCGACCCTGGCGGTGCCGGTGTCGCTGGTCGGTACCTTTGCGGTGATGTACCTGTACGGGTTCTCGCTGAACAACCTGTCGCTGATGGCGCTGATTCTCGCCACGGGTCTAGTGGTGGACGACGCCATCGTGGTGCTGGAAAACATTTCCCGGCACATCGACGAAGGCGTCAAGCCGATGCAGGCTGCGTACCTCGGGGCCAAGGAAGTCGGCTTTACCCTGCTGTCGATGAACGTCTCGCTGGTGGCGGTGTTCCTGTCGATCCTGTTCATGGGCGGGCTGGTCGAGAGCTTGTTTCGCGAATTTTCCATCACCCTGGCGGCGGCAATCGTGGTGTCGCTGGTGGTTTCCCTGACGCTGACACCGATGCTCTGCGCGCGCTGGCTCAAGCCGCACACCCCGGGCCAGGAAAACCGCTTGCAACGCTGGAGCCACAAGACCAACGACTGGATGGTCGGCAAATACGCCACCAGCCTCGACTGGGTATTGCGTCATCGCCGTCTTACCTTGTTCAGTCTGCTGCTCACCGTTGGTGTCAACATTGCGCTGTATGTGGTGGTGCCGAAAACCTTCCTGCCGCAGCAGGACACCGGCCAGTTGATCGGTTTCGTGCGTGGCGACGACGGTCTGTCCTTCAACGTCATGCAGCCGAAAATGGAAACCTTCCGCCGCGCCGTGCTCAAGGATGAAGCGGTGGAAAGCGTGGCCGGGTTCATTGGCGGCAACAACGGCACCAACAATGCCTTCATGATCGTGCGCCTGAAACCGATCAAGGAGCGCCAGCTTTCAGCGCAGAAGGTCATAGAACGCCTGCGCAAGGAAATGCCCAAGGTGCCAGGGGCGCAGTTGATGCTGATGGCCGACCAGGATCTGCAGTTTGGTGGCGGCCGCGAGCAGACCAGTTCGCAATACACCTACATCCTGCAAAGCGGCGACCTCGCCGAGCTGCGCAAGTGGTTCCCGAAAGTGGTCACCGCGTTGCGTGCCTTGCCCGAGCTGACCGCCATCGATGCCCGCGAAGGTGCCGGGGCGCAGCAGGTGACGCTGATTGTCGACCGGGATCAGGCGAAACGCCTGGGGGTCGACATGAACATGGTCACCGCCGTGCTCAATAACGCCTACAGCCAGCGGCAGATTTCGACGATCTACGACAGCCTCAACCAGTACCAGGTGGTGATGGAGGTCAATCCGAAATACGCCCAGGATCCGGTGACGCTCAAGCAGGTCGAGGTGATAACCGCTGACGGTGCGAGGGTGCCGCTGTCGACGTTCGCCCATTACGAAAACAGCCTGGAAAACGACCGCGTCAGCCATGAAGGCCAGTTCGCGTCCGAAAGCATTTCCTTTGACATGGCCGAAGGCGTGACCGTGGAGCAGGGCAGCGCCGCCATCGAACGGGCGATTGCCAAGGTCGGCTTGCCGGAGGATGTGATTGCGAAAATGGCCGGCACTGCTGACGCCTTCGCCGCCACGCAGAAGAGCCAGCCGTTCATGATCCTCGGTGCATTGCTTGCGGTGTATCTGGTGCTCGGTGTGCTGTATGAAAGCTACATCCACCCGCTGACCATTCTCTCGACTTTGCCCTCGGCCGGGGTTGGCGCGTTGCTGTCGATCTATGCGTTGGGCGGCGAGTTCAGCCTGATTTCCCTGCTGGGGATATTCCTGCTGATCGGCGTGGTGAAAAAGAACGCCATTCTGATGATCGACCTTGCGCTGCAATTGGAGCGGCATGAGGGCCTGTCGCCCCTGGAGTCGATCCGCAGCGCCTGTCTGCAACGCTTGCGGCCGATCCTGATGACCACGCTGGCGGCGATCCTCGGCGCCTTGCCGTTGCTGCTCGGCCGCGCCGAGGGTGCGGAAATGCGCCAGCCGCTGGGCCTGACCATCATTGGCGGTCTGGTGTTCAGCCAGGTCCTGACCCTTTACACCACCCCGGTGGTTTACCTTTATCTCGACAAGCTGCGCCATCGCTTCAACAAATGGCGTGGCGTGCGCACTGATGCCGCTCTGGAAACTCCGCTATGACTGACCGTTCGCTTCTCCAATTGGCCACCGTCCGCGGCTCGCGCCTGTTGAGCCTGTCACTGTGCGTGGCGCTGCTCAGCGCTTGCGCGGTCGGCCCGGACTATCAGCGCCCGCAAACTGCCGAAATCGCTCAGTTCAAGGAAGCCGAAGGCTGGCGTCAGGCCAACCCAAGCGACTCGCTGGCCCGTGGCGCCTGGTGGGAGTTGTACGGCGACCAACAGCTCAATGCCTTGATCGAAAAACTCAACAGCTCCAACCAGACCGTCGCCCAGTCCGAAGCGCAGTTTCGTCAGGCGCAGGCTTTGGTGCGCAGTGCACGCGGGGCGTTTTACCCCAGCGTCGACCTGAGTCTGGGCAAGACCCGCTCGAGTCAGGGCACCGGTAGCAGCAGTTCGAGCCTGAGCAGCTCCTCAAGCGGCATCCGCGACACTTATAACGCGCAGTTGGGCGTCAGTTGGGAAGCCGACGTCTGGGGCAAGCTGCGCCGTGGGCTGGAGGCCGACGAGGCCAACGCCCAGGCGAGCTTTGCCGATCTGGCAGCGATGCGTCTGAGTCAGCAATCGGAGCTGGTGCAGAACTACCTGCAACTGCGCGTCATCGATCAGCAGAAGCGTTTGCTTGAGGCCACCGTTGCCGCTTATGAGCGTTCGCTGAAGATGACCCAGAACCAGTACCGCGCCGGGGTTTCCGGGCGCGATGCGGTGGCGCAGGCGCAAACCCAGTTGAAAAGCACCCAGGCCGATCTCGTCGACCTGATCTGGCAGCGCGCACAGTTTGAAAACGCTATTGCCGTCCTGACCGGCGAAGCACCGGCCAACTTCAGCATCGCCGAAAGCCAGAGCATCCCGAATCTGCCGCAGGTACCGCTGAGCTTGCCTTCACAACTGCTGGAACGCCGTCCTGACATCGCTTCGGCCGAACGCTCGGTGATCGCCGCCAACGCCAATATCGGCGTGGCGAAAGCCGCGTATTACCCGGACCTGACCCTGAGCCTGAGCGGCGGCTACAGCAGCAGTACCTCGAAAAACCTGATCAGCCTGCCGAACCGCTTCTGGTCGGTCGGCCCGCAGCTGTCGTTACCTCTTTTCGATGGTGGCATTCGTTCGGCCGAGGTTGACCGCAGCGAGGCAGCCTATGACGAAACCGTCGCGCGCTACCGCCAGACTGTGCTCGACGGTTTCCGCGAAGTGGAAAACTACCTGGTCCAGCTCAAGGTGTATGAGGACGAAGCGGCAGTACGCCAGGAAGCGCTGGATGCCGCTCGCGATTCCCTGCGCCTGACGGAAAACCAGTACAAGGCCGGGCTGATTGCTTATATCGATGTGGTAGTGGTGCAGGCCACGGCGCTGAGTAACGAACGTAGTGTGCTTAATATTCTGCAGAGTCGATTGATTGCCAGCGTGCAACTGATCGCCGCACTGGGCGGCGGCTGGGACGGCCAACTGGACGTCAGCGACAACACCCGATGATCATTCCCACGCTCTGCGTGGGAATGCCTCACCGGACGCTCCGCGTTCAGCTTTGAAAGGGACGCGGAGCGTCCCCGGCTGCATTCCCACGCAGAGCGTGGGAACGATCTTCATCAGCCAGTCCAGCTTAGGTTAAAGCCCACCGCAGAGCCTTGTAGGACGATCGAACAAGCGTTTCATCGGCTTGATGGCATTTTGGTTACTTTGTCAGTGCGTTATTTCGCGCAATCAGTACAATCGCCGCATTTGCCCGACCGAGAATGGAAGCAGTACGGTTTCGGCTTGTCACGAGAACGTCCATGCTCATCGGCAGCTACTCCTTCACCCTGGTTTTCATTTCGTTGTGCGTGGCCATTCTGGCTTCCTACACGGCGCTCGATCTCACCGGGCGCATCGCCACGGCGAAAGGCCGGGCCGTGCATTTCTGGACGGCGGGCGGGGCGTTGGCGATGGGCGTTGGCGTCTGGTCGATGCACTTCATCGGCATGCTCGCCTTCAAATTGCCGATCGACCTGGGCTATGACTTCACCCTCACTGCGCTGTCGCTGCTGATCGCGGTGCTGTCCTGCGGCTTTGCGTTGTGGCTGGTCAGCCAACCGAAGCTGCCCGTGGCGCAACTGGCCTTCGGTGCGCTGATCATGGGAGCGGGCATCAGCGCCATGCACTACACCGGCATGGCCGCGCTGCGCATGACCCCGGGCATCGATTACGACCCGACCCTGTTCAGCGCCTCCCTGCTGATCGCCGTCGGCGCCTCGGCAGCGGCATTGTGGATTGCCTTTCGCCTGCGCCAGCATTCTCCCTATGTGCGGCTGATTCGTGCCGGCGCGGCGGTGATCATGGGGGTGGCGATTGTCGGCATGCACTACACCGGCATGGCGGCGGCGCAATTTCCTGACGGCAGTTTCTGCGGCGCGACGCTCAATGGCTTGAAGGGCAATGGCCTCGATAGCCTGGTCGTGGTCACCACGCTGGCGGTGTTGTCGATTGCCCTGTTGACCTCGATTCTCGATGCCCGCCTCGAAGCGCGCACGGCTGATCTGGCGCACTCGCTGACGGTGGCCAACCGCGAGCTCACCCAACTGGCCTTGCACGATCCGCTGACCAGTCTGCCCAACCGCATGCTGCTCGACGACCGCATCAATCAGGCGATCAAAAAGGTGCAAGAGCAGGGTGGCTGCTTCGCCTTGATGTTCATCGACCTCGACGGCTTCAAACCGGTCAACGACGCATTCGGCCATCACATGGGCGACCAATTGCTGCGCGAGGTCGGCGCGCGTCTGCGTGAAGACTTGCGCAGCCAGGACACGCTGGCGCGGATCGGTGGCGATGAATTCGTTTTGCTGGTGCGCTTGAGCGAGCCCAATGACGCCTTGAGCCTGGCCGCGCGTCAGGTCGGCCTGATCGGTCGCACGTTCCGCGTCGCCGAGCATGATCTGCAGATTTCCGCCAGTGTCGGCATTGCCCTGTATCCGGGCAACGGCGCCAACGCCCAGGAACTGCTGATGAACGCCGACGCCGCGATGTACCACGCCAAGGGTGGCGGCAAGAACGGCTACAGCTTCTTCGATGCGTCGATGAACACCAACGCGCGCAAACAACTGCAACTGTTGCAGGACCTGCGCGCGGCCATTGAGCACAACCAGTTCTGCCTGCATTACCAGCCCAAATTCGACGCCGCCAATGGCCGTCCGGTCGGTGCCGAAGCGCTGCTGCGTTGGAAGCATCCGCTGCACGGCATGCTGATGCCGGACAAGTTCATTGATCTGGCGGAGAAAACCGGGCTGATCATTCCGATGGGCGAATGGGTGCTCAACGAAGCCTGCCGGCAGATGCGCGAATGGTACGTGCTCGGTTACACCGACTGGCGCATTGCCGTGAACCTCTCGGCCTTGCAGTTCTGCCATGCCGGGCTGGTGCAAAGCGTGGCCAAGGCGCTGGCGACCCACCATTTGCCGGCCAACAGCCTGACCCTGGAAATCACTGAAACCACAGCGATGAGCGACGCTGACGCGAGCATGACCGTCCTGCAAGAGCTGTCGGACATGGGCGTCGACCTGTCGATCGACGACTTCGGCACCGGTTATTCCAGCCTGATGTACCTCAAGCGCCTGCCGGCCAATGAGCTGAAGATCGACCGTGGTTTCGTCCGTGATCTGGAGCACGACAGCGATGATGCGGCGATCGTCTCGGCGATTGTTGCGCTGGGGCAGGCCCTGGATCTGCGGATTGTCGCCGAGGGTGTCGAGACCGGCGCGCAACAGGATTTTCTGACCAAACTGGGCTGTGACTCGCTGCAGGGCTATCTGCTCGGCCATCCGATGCCGGCGGAGCGCTTCATGCAGGACATCGTGCGTGGGCAACGGCTGGCGGTGGTCTGAGAGACCCTGTGGGAGCGAGCTTGTTCGCGAAGGCGCCCGAATAGGCGCCACATGCAAAACCCGCCAATCGCAGTTATTCTTCCCCCGACTGTTACGTGTGCACGTGGGGGAAGGCCAGCATGGATAAAGTCATTGTCATCACCGGTGGCGGGCGCGGAATCGGCGCGGCTACGGCATTGTTGGCAGCCGAACAGGGCTACCGGATCTGCATCAACTACCAGTCGGATGAGCAAGCCGCACACAGCGTACTCGAGCAGGTTCGCGCCTTGGGCGCGCAGGCCATCGCGGTCCGCGCCGATGTCAGCATCGAAGACGAAGTGATCGCGATGTTTCAGCGCGTCGACACCGAACTGGGCCGGGTCACCGCGCTGGTCAACAACGCCGGCACCGTTGGGCAGAAATCGCGGGTCGATGAGATGTCCGAATTCCGCATCCTCAAAATCATGAAAACCAACGTGCTGGCGCCGATCCTCTGCGCCAAACACGCGATCCTGCGCATGTCGCCCAAACATGGCGGGCAGGGCGGCAGCATCGTCAACGTCTCCTCGGTCGCGGCACGCCTCGGTTCGCCGAATGAGTACGTTGATTACGCCGCATCCAAAGGCGCGCTCGACACCTTCACTATCGGTCTGTCGAAAGAAGTGGCGGGCGAGGGCATTCGCGTCAATGCCGTGCGTCCGGGCTACATCTACACCGACTTCCATGCCCTGAGCGGCGACCCGGATCGGGTCAGCAAGCTCGAATCGGCGATTCCCATGGCCCGGGGCGGGCGGCCGGATGAAGTGGCGGAGGCGATTGTCTGGCTGCTGTCGGACAAGGCTTCGTATGCGACCGGGACGTTTGTTGATTTGGGGGGCGGGCGTTAAGCCGGTGGATTTACGGTGTTAACGCCGGCCTCTTCGCGAGCAGGCTCGCTCCCACATTGGTTCTGTATTCACAAATCAACTGTGGGAGCGAGCCTGCTCGCGAAGGGGCCAGTCCAGACAACATCTATCCCTCAGAACGACCGCACAATCCGCCCCAACGTCTCCATGGCCTTTTCCGATTCCTCGGTCCACGGGCTGCCGTAATTCAATCGAATACAGTTCCTGAAACGCTGGGTCGGCGAGAATATCGGCCCCGGCGCGATGCTGATGCCTTGTGCCAGGGCCATCTGGAACAGCTTCAGCGAATCCATCTGCTCCGGCAATTCCAGCCACAGAAAGTAGCCGCCCGCCGGCTGGCTGACCCGGGTCTGCGCCGGGAAGTAACGGGCAATCGCCGCGAGCATCGCGCTCTGCTGTTCTTCCAGGGCATAACGCAGTTTGCGCAGATGCCGATCGTAGCCGCCGTGTTGCAGATAATCGGCAATTGCCGCTTGCGCCGGCATCGAAGCGCACAGCGAGGTCATCAGCTTCAGTCGCTCGATCTTCTGCGCGAAACGCCCGGCCGCCACCCAGCCGATGCGGTAGCCGGGGGCGAGACTTTTGGCGAACGAGCCGCAATGCATGACCAATCCTTCAGTATCAAAAGCCTTGGCCGGTTTTGGCGCCTGTTGCCCGTAATAAAGCTCGGCGTAGACATCGTCCTCAATCAACGGCACCTGATGCTGACGCAGCAGTTCGACCAGTTCCTGTTTCTTCGCCTCGGGCACGGTCGCGCCCATCGGGTTCTGGAAACTGGTCATGCACCAGCAGGCCTTGATCGGATGGCGTTCCAGAGTCTGCGCGAGCACGCCGAGGTCTATGCCGTCACGCGGGTGCACGGGGATTTCGACAGCCTTGAGCTTCAGGCGCTCCAGCACTTGCAGGCAGGCATAAAACGCCGGGGCCTCGATGGCCACCAGATCGCCGGGCTCGGTCACTGCTTGCAGGCACAGGTTCAGCGCTTCGAGAGCGCCGTTGGTGATCAGTAGCTCTTCCATCGGCAGCATCAGCCCGCCGACCATGTAGCGCAGGGCAATCTGTCGGCGCAGTTGCGGGTTGCCCGGCGACATATCGGTGACGACCATGCGCGGATCCATCTCCCGCGCGGCGCTGGCCAGGGAGCGCGACAGGCGTTGCAGCGGGAACAGCGTCGGGCTGGGGAAGGCCGAACCGAACGGTACGGTATTGGGGTCTTTGATCGAATCGAGTACCGAGAACACCAGTTCGCTGACGTCGACCTCGGTGGATTCGTTGACCTGGCTGCTGATCACCGGCTCGGAAAATGTGCTCGGTGTATGGGCGTTGACGAAGTAACCGGAGCGCGGCCGGGCGCGGATCAGGCCACGGCGTTCGAGCAGGTAATAGGCCTGGAACACGGTCGACGGGCTGACCCCGTAAGCCTGGCTGGCATAGCGCACCGACGGTACCCGCTGGCCAGGGCCGAGGACGCCGGAGCGGATCAGTTCAGCGATGTCGTCGGCGAATTTTTCGTAGCGTTTCATCGGTGGGCCTTGGTGGACTTGATTTTGTGGGGTGTCAGGGAAGGAGCCCTCACCCTAGCCCTCTCCCAGAGGGAGAGGGGACTGATTGGAGGATGCTGATGAAATATGCCGACCTGACACTGCTTTGCCGAATCCATAATCGACTCGGTCTTTCAGGTCGATGCATAGCGACAGACACCTCGGTCGGCTCCCTCTCCCTCCGGGAGAGGGCTGGGGTGAGGGCAGCAATGCCAGCTCCTCAACGATTCATCGGCGCCACAAACCGGCTGTTCGCCACGCTGTATACCTGCGGCTCGTCACTGTCTTCAATCCTGAAACTCAACGTCTGCGAACTGCTCGCCGGGCGCTCGGAGGTCATCGCCACCGACACCGGCACATCGACAATCTCCCCCGGCGCCAGGCTCAATGCCGTTTTGCCCTGCAACTCAAACCCGCCGCCATCAACCAGACTCAACCGGTAATCCTGCCGTTGCTGAGTCTTGTTGATCACTTTGAGCGAATAAATATTCTCGATCTGCCCCTGGGCGTTCTCACGAAACAATCCGCGATCCTTGGTCACGTCCAGCGACACCATCGGCCGCTCGATCAATGCCAGTGCCAACGCTCCGATCATCACCAGCAACACCGCCGTGTAGCCAATCAAACGCGGACGCAGCAGGTGAGTCTTGCCGCCCTGCAATTCGCGCTCGGAACTGTAGCGGATCAGGCCGCGCGGGTAATGCATTTTGTCCATGATCGAATCGCAGGCGTCGATGCATGCTGCGCAGCCGATGCATTCCATTTGCAAGCCATCGCGGATGTCGATGCCGGTCGGGCAGACCTGCACGCACAACTGGCAGTCGATGCAATCACCCAGGCCGGCTTCGACCGGGCGCACGTCACGCTTGCGCGGGCCGCGGTTTTCGCCGCGGGCGGCGTCGTAGGCAATGGTCAGCGTGTCCTTGTCGAACATCACACTCTGGAACCGCGCATACGGGCACATGTGCATGCACACCGCCTCACGCAGCCAACCGGCGTTGATGTAGGTGGCGGCGGCGAAGAACAGCACCCAGAACAGACTGACGCCACCGATCTGCAGGGTCAGCAGTTCTTCGGCCAGCGGCCGGATCGGGGTGAAATAGCCGACGAAGGTCAGGCCGGTGATCACGCTGATTGCCAGCCACAGCGTGTGCTTGGCGGCACGCCGCGCCAGTTTGTTCAGGCTCCATGGCGCCGCTTGTAGTTTGATGCGCTGGTTGCGCTCGCCTTCGGTGATCTTCTCGCACCACATGAAGATCCACGTCCACGAGCTCTGCGGGCAGGTGTAACCGCACCAGACGCGACCGGCAAACACGGTGATGGCGAAGAGTCCGAACGCAGCGATGATCAGCAGCGCCGAGAGCAGAATGAAATCCTGCGGCCAGAACGTCGCGCCAAAGATGTGGAATTTGCTTTCCGCCAGATCCCAAAGTACGGCCTGGCGACCGCCCCAGTTCAGCCACACGGTGCCGAAAAACAGCACGAACAGAAGTCCGGCACCGCTCATACGCAGGTTGCGGAACAGGCCGGTGAAACTGCGGGTGTGGATCTGCTTGTCGGTGGATCCGGCAGTCGCCTTCAGTGGGCGCGCGGGTACGCTTTTTATTGTTGGCGATGCTTCTACGGTTCGGACGGGGATTTGCTCGCTCATGTTCGTTCGCTCATCAGCCTCCATCAGGCCGATGCACTATGAGCGGCGATCTGTTTGCAGAACAGACTCAGGTTTGGCAATAAAAAGCGGATCAGATGAGGTTTGACGCAATGCCTGCGACAACGTGAAGCAACCTGCCAGGCAAGGCGCAAACGCCTATTGCAGGCGTCTGCGTCGGGTGTTGATCGAGATCAATCAAACCACCGAATCACTGTCATCGGCCTTCAGATGTTTGCGCCCGTCCTTGGCCCCGGCGACGGTCAAGGCATCGGCTTCTGCTTCGGTGATGTAGGTGCGCTTGCCTTCGATTTCCACGAACGACATGGCTTTGTCACTGTCGGTCAGGACTTCAAGGGTGTCGCAGATGCGAATTTCCTCACCATGCTCGACGGTAAAAAAACACACTTTCTGCTCGGGGTTGGATTCATCGATTCGAACGGGCATGGCGGCAGTCCTTGTTCCAGGGAGGTCTGCATAATAGGAAGCGCAGCGCGCCGATCGTTCTGCGCAACCGATTAATGGTCGCTGTTGTCCATCGTTTATCTAACCAATAACAAGGGAGGCACGATGGAAGACTGGTGGGATGAAGTGTGGGCCACGATGCAAGCCGAATTTGCCGATATCGGCGACGCCTCGCAAATGACCCGGATCACCGTACGCCTGGTGATGGCGGCGATTCTCGGCGGGATACTCGGTTTCGAGCGCGAGCATAAAGGCAAGGCAGCGGGCGTGCGCACGCACATGCTGGTGGCATTGGGTGCTGCGCTATTCGTATTGGTGCCGCAGACCTCGGGCGCAGAATCCGATGCGATGAGTCGCGTATTGCAAGGTGTGATCGCCGGGATCGGCTTTCTCGGTGCCGGGACCATTCTGAAAAATCAGCAGGGCGACGAATCCCATGTCAAAGGCCTGACCACAGCAGCTGGATTGTGGATGACGGCGGCGATCGGCGTGGCGGCGGGGCTGGGCAAGGAAGCGACGGCATTGCTCAGTACCATTCTGGCGCTGGCGATCTTCAGCGTGATGCCTTACGTGGTGAGAGTGTTCGAAAAGGATGTCGACAAGAACGACCACCTCTGACTCTCCGCCGTCTGATGATCGTTGCCTGATCGTTCCCACGCTCCGCGTGGGAATGCCTCAACGGACGTTCCGCGTTCGGCTCTGGATGGGACGCAGAGCGTCCTGGGCTGCATTCCCACGCGGAGCGTGGGAACGATCAGATCAGACGCGGAGCATGGGGACGATCAGGAGGCAGGGTTCAGACGATCACCGGCGGCATCGTGCTCGGTGGCTCTTCTTTCGGTGGTGGCGTGGTGCCTGGCGGCTCTTGCTCGGGCACCGGTGGCGGTTCGGTGTCCGGCAGGGTGGGTTTGTCGATGTTCGGATCGGGCGTTTCCGCCGGGATCGGGATGCTCATCAGGTGACCTCCGTATGGCACATGGCGTGGGACGTGCTTAAGTGAGTTGACCCGGCCACGACAAATTCGATCCGCAGATTTGTCTTGTTAATTTCATCTGAACTTTTCCCCGCGCCGGTTGCTCGGAACCTAAGTGAGTTCATGACAGGGCCGGCGCTTTGTCGCGAATACTGTTCCGGCACAAGAGCGTCCTTGGGGCGTTAAGGAGAGATGCTCAATGACTGCTGAAAGACCTTCAGAGCTGAGTTACAACCCGCACATGCCGCTGTCGCAGGCGTTGCTGCTGCCACGTATCGTCATCGAAAACACCATGCCGACCCTCGACGGCGGCCAGTTCGCCGCCAAATCGATTGCCGGGCGCGAAGTGGTGGTGACTAGCAAGGTGTTTGCCGACGGCCATGACAAGCTCGCCGTGCGCATTCGCTGGCGCGAAGAAGGCCAGGAAACCTGGCAGACCGAGGTCATGTCCGATCAGGGCAACAACACTTGGCAAGGCCAGTTCCGCCCCGAAGAGCGGGGCCGCTACCTGTATTGCATCGAAGCGTGGATCGACCATTTCGCCAGCTTCCAGTACGAACTGGAAAAGAAGCACAGCGCGGCGGTGCCGGTTTCTTTGGAGCTGCAGGAGGGCCGGACGATGGTGCAACAGGCCGCCGAACGCAGCGAAGGCCAGCTCAGCGAGCAGCTCGCGGCGCTGCACCATGAATTGTCGGGCCTGCTCGAAACCGAGCAGGTCGCCCTGTTTCTGCACTCGCGCAGTGCAGAGCTGATGGCCCAGGCCGATCACCGTGCCTATCTGAGCATCAGCGCCGAATTCCCCATGGACGTCGAGCGCGAACTCGCCGAGTTCGCCAGTTGGTACGAGCTGTTTCCGCGCTCGATCACCGACGATCCCCAGCGTCACGGCACTTTCAACGATGTGCATTCGCGTCTGCCGATGATTCAGGACATGGGCTTCGACGTGCTGTATTTCACGCCGATTCACCCCATCGGCCGCGCTCACCGCAAGGGCCGCAACAATTCCCTGACCGCTGGCCCGGACGATCCCGGCAGTCCGTATGCGATCGGCAGCGAGGAAGGTGGCCACGAAGCGATTCACTCGCAACTCGGCACCCGTGAAGATTTCCGCCGTTTGGTGGCCGCCGCCGCCGACCATGGCCTGGAAATCGCTCTCGACTTCGCCATCCAGTGCTCCCAGGACCATCCGTGGCTCAAGGAGCATCCGGGCTGGTTCAACTGGCGCCCGGACGGCACGATCAAGTACGCCGAAAACCCGCCGAAGAAGTACCAGGACATCGTCAACGTCGACTTCTATGCGCCGGATGCTATTCCGAGCCTGTGGGTCGAGTTGCGCGACATCGTCGTCGGCTGGGTCAAGGAAGGCGTGAAAATCTTCCGCGTCGACAACCCGCACACCAAACCGCTGCCGTTCTGGCAATGGCTGATCGCCGATGTGCGCACGCTGTATCCGGAAGTGATCTTCCTCGCCGAGGCCTTCACCACGCCGGCGATGATGGCGCGTCTGGGCAAGGTCGGGTATTCGCAGAGCTACACCTATTTCACCTGGCGCAATACCAAGGCCGAACTGGCGGAATATTTCACCGAGCTGAATCAGTCACCGTGGCGCGAATGCTACCGGCCGAATTTCTTCGTCAATACCCCGGACATCAACCCGGCGTTTTTGCATGAGTCGGGGCGTCCCGGTTTCCTCATTCGCGCGGCGCTGGCGACTATGGGTTCGGGGCTGTGGGGCATGTATTCCGGTTTCGAATTGTGCGAATCGGCGCCAGTACCGGGCAAAGAGGAGTATCTGGATTCGGAGAAATACGAAATCCGCGTCCGCGATTTCACCGCACCCGGCAACATCATTGCCGAAATCGCCCAGCTCAACCGTATCCGTCGGCAGAACCCGGCGCTGCACACGCATCTGGGGCTGAAAATCTACAACGCCTGGAACGACAACATTCTGTACTTCGGCAAGCGCAGCGCCGATGGCAGCAATTTCATTCTGGTCGCGGTCAGCCTCGATCCGCATAACGTGCAGGAAGCGAATTTCGAACTGCCGCTGTGGGAAATGGGCCTGCCGGACGATGCCACCACCCATGGCGAAGATTTGATGAACGGCCATCGCTGGGACTGGCACGGCAAATATCAGTTCATGCGTATTGACCCGGCGTATCAGCCGTTCGGGATTTGGCGGATCAGCGCCACGTAATGATCGTTCCCACGCTCTGCGTGGGAATGCATCCCGGGACGCTCCGCGTCCCAAAGCGGACGCAGAGCGTCCATGGCGGCATTCCCACGCAGAGCGTGGGAACGATCGTCGTGGGACGCCCATAAAGTATTCAACAGGAGTTCCACATGGCGAAGAAACCCAAGGCAGCCGCCTTCATCAAAGACCCGCTCTGGTACAAGGACGCGGTGATCTATCAGGTTCACGTCAAATCGTTTTTCGACTCCAACAATGACGGGATCGGCGACTTTCCCGGGCTTATCGCCAAACTCGATTACATTGCCGACCTCGGCGTCAACACCATCTGGCTGCTGCCGTTCTATCCCTCGCCACGTCGCGACGACGGTTACGACATCGCCGAATACCGTGGCGTGCACAGCGACTACGGGACCATGGCCGACGCCAAGCGCTTCATTGCCGAAGCGCACAAGCGCGGGCTGCGGGTGATTACCGAACTGGTCATCAACCACACCTCCGACCAGCACCCGTGGTTCCAGCGTGCGCGTAAAGCCAAGCCGGGTTCGGCGGCGCGGGATTTCTACGTCTGGTCCGATGACGACCAGAAATACGACGGCACGCGGATCATCTTCCTCGACACCGAGAAGTCCAACTGGACCTGGGACCCGGTCGCCGGTCAGTACTTCTGGCACCGCTTCTACTCGCACCAGCCGGATCTGAACTTCGATAACCCGCAAGTGATGAAAGCCGTGTTGTCGGTGATGCGCTACTGGCTGGACATGGGCATCGACGGCCTGCGTCTCGACGCGATTCCTTACCTGATCGAGCGCGACGGCACCAACAACGAAAACCTGCCCGAGACCCACGACGTCCTCAAGCAGATCCGTGCCGAGATCGACGCCAACTATCCCGATCGCATGCTGCTGGCCGAGGCCAATCAGTGGCCGGAAGACACACAGCTGTATTTCGGTGACACCGATGCCGCTGGCGTCAATGGCGACGAATGCCACATGGCTTTCCATTTCCCGCTGATGCCGCGCATGTACATGGCGCTGGCGCAGGAAGATCGCTTCCCGATTACCGACATTCTCCGGCAGACCCCGGAAATTCCGGCCAATTGCCAGTGGGCAATTTTTCTGCGCAACCACGATGAGCTGACCCTGGAAATGGTCACCGACCGCGAGCGCGATTACCTGTGGAACTACTACGCGGCTGACCGTCGCGCGCGGATCAACCTCGGTATTCGCCGTCGTCTCGCACCGTTGATGGAACGCGACCGTCGCCGCATCGAACTGCTCAACAGCCTGCTGCTGTCGATGCCCGGCACGCCAACCCTGTATTACGGCGACGAAATCGGCATGGGCGACAACATCTACCTCGGCGACCGCGACGGCGTCCGTACGCCGATGCAATGGTCGATCGACCGCAACGGCGGTTTCTCCCGCGCCGATCCGGCCAGTCTGGTACTGCCGCCGATCATGGACCCGCAGTATGGCTATCAGTCGGTCAACGTCGAAACCCAGTCCGGCGATCCGCATTCGCTGTTGAACTGGACGCGGCGCCTGCTGGCCGTGCGCAAGCAATCGAAAGCCTTCGGCCGCGGCACGTTGAAAATGCTCTCGCCGGCCAACCGTCGCGTGCTGGCTTACACCCGCGAATACACCGATGCCGACGGCAAGCACGAAATCATTCTGTGCGTGGCCAACGTCTCGCGCAGTGCGCAAGCGGTCGAGCTGGACCTGTCGGCGTATGTCGGCATGGTGCCGGTGGAAATGCTCGGTGGTAACGCGTTCCCGCCGATCGGTCAGTTGAATTTCCTCCTGACCCTGGCGCCGTACGGTTTCTATTGGTTTGCACTGGCGGCAGAAAACCAGATGCCGAGCTGGCACGTCGAGCCGGCGCAGAGCCTGCCGGACTTCACCACGCTGGTACTGAAAAAACGCATGGAAGAGCTGCTCGAGGCGCCGTCGCGTACGACGCTGGAGCAAAGCATTCTGCCGAGCTGGCTGCAGAACCGTCGCTGGTTCGCCGGCAAGGACGCGGCGATCGAGAAGGTCAATCTGGCCTATGGCGTGCGCTTCGGCGATGCCCAGCATCCAGTGCTGCTCAGCGAAATCGAAGTCACCAGCGGTGGCCAGACCAACCGTTATCAACTGCCGTTCGGCTTCATTGGCGAAGACCATGTCGGCCCGCCGTTGCCGCAGCAATTGGCGCTATCGCGTGTACGCCGTGTGCGTCAGGTCGGCCTGATTACCGATGCGTTCAGTCTGGAAACCTTCGTCCGCGCCGTTCTGCAAGGCATGCAGAACAACACCGTACTGGAATCGATCGAAGGCGAAATCCGCTTCGAACAGACAGATCATCTGGAAAAACTCGGCCTCGGCGCCGAGTCGGATGTGCGCTACCTGTCGGCCGAGCAATCGAACAGCTCCGTGGTTGTTGGCAACAGCCTGGTGCTTAAGCTGATACGCAAAGTGGCTTCTGGCGTACACCCGGAACTGGAGATGAGCGCTTACCTGACCGAGGCCGGGTTTGCCAATATCTCGCCACTGCTGGGTTCGGTGATTCGCCGTGACGCGCAGGGGGAAGACAATCTGTTGATGATCGCTCAGGGTTACCTGAGCAATCAGGGCGATGCATGGGAATGGACGCAGAACAACCTCGAACGGGCGTTGCGCGATGAACTGGCTGACGCCATGTCCGAGCAGGAGCAGCATTACAACGCGCTCGGCGAGCTGAAGGACTTCGCCGGCATGCTCGGCCAACGTCTGGGCGAGATGCATCAGGTGCTCGCTGCGCCAACCGAGAACGCCGACTTTGCGCCGCAAGTGTCGTCGAGCAAGGACATGGCCGCGACGGCCAAGGATGTCACCGCCCAGGTCGAACACGCCTTGAAACTGCTCAAGCAGCATCAAGGCGAGTTGAATGCAGCGGACCAGAAACTGGTCAAGCGTCTGCTCGACGAGAAAAAAACCATTCTTGCCCATGTGCAGGATCTGGCGAAGAAAGCCACTGGCGGCTTGCGCATCCGGGTGCATGGCGACTTGCATTTGGGTCAGGTGCTGGTGATCAAGGGCGATGCCTACTTGATTGACTTCGAGGGCGAACCGGCGCGGCCGTTGAGTGAGCGTCGCGGCAAGCACAGCCCGTACAAGGATGTCAGCGGCGTACTGCGTTCGTTTGATTACGCTGCGGCGATGACCATCAATGTGCACAACGTCGACAACAGCGTCGAAGCCGAAGCGGCGCGTAACCGTGTCGCCGAGCGTTATCTGCGCGAAGCACGCGAGGCATTTGTCCAGGCATACCGCGAGGCAGCAGCTAGTCTTGAGCATGCCTGGCAGGATCCTCAGGGTGCCGACGCCGCGCTGGCGTTGTTCGGCCTGGAAAAAGCCGCTTATGAAGTGGCCTACGAGGCGGAAAACCGCCCAACGTGGCTGCCCGTGCCATTGCACGGCTTGTATGGATTATTGACAGGGCTTAAACCCTTTTCCGATCTTGGTGGAGAGTAGTCATGAGTTTCTCGAACAAGGAACAGGGTGTGGTAAAGGAAGCATTGTTACCCTCGGCACGCGACATCGATGCTTTGGTGCGCGCTGAACATCAGGACCCGTTTTCCATTCTCGGCCCGCACGGCGATGGCGCAGGTGGGCAGTTCATCCGCGCCTATCTGCCCGGTGCGCTGAGTGTGGCGGTGCTGGACAAGGACAGCGGCGAAGAGCTTGGCCCGCTGGAGATGACCGAGACGCCGGGGCTGTTTGTCGGCCATTTCGATCAGGCGCGACCGTACCTGTTGCGCACGCGCTGGGCCGGTGGCGAGCAGGTCGCCGAAGATCCGTACAGCTTTGGTCAACTGCTGGGCGAAATGGATTTGTATCTGTTCGCCGAAGGCAATCACCGTGACCTCAGCGCTTGCCTCGGTGCACAGCTGAAAACCGTTGATGGCGTTGACGGCGTGCGCTTTGCCGTGTGGGCGCCGAATGCCCGCCGTGTCTCGGTGGTCGGCGATTTCAACGTCTGGGACGGTCGTCGTCACCCGATGCGCCTGCGCCATCCTTCGGGCGTGTGGGAGTTGTTCATTCCGCGTTTGCAAGCGGGGGAGTTGTACAAGTACGAAATCCTCGGCGCTCACGGCATTCTGCCGCTCAAGGCCGACCCGATGGCGCTGGCCACCAGCCTGCCACCGGACACCGCCTCGAAAGTCGCCTCGCCGTTGCAAATCGACTGGCAGGATCACGAATGGATGAATTCCCGTCAGGATCGCCAGCAGCGCTCCAAGCCTCTGTCGATCTATGAGTTGCACGCCGGCTCCTGGCAGTGCGAGCTGGATGATCTCGGCGAAGTCGCGCGCCAGTACACCTGGCCGGAACTGGCCGAGCGGCTGATTCCTTATGTCAAAGAGCTGGGATTCACCCACATCGAACTGATGCCGATCATGGAGCACCCGTTCGGCGGTTCCTGGGGCTATCAGTTGCTTTCGCAATTCGCGCCGAGTGCGCGTTACGGCACGCCGGATCAGTTCGCCGCGTTCGTCAACGCCTGTCACCAGGCCGACATCGGTGTGATCCTCGACTGGGTACCGGCGCATTTCCCTACCGATACCCACGGTCTGGCGCAGTTCGACGGCACCGCGCTGTACGAGTACGGCAATCCGCTGGAAGGCTTCCATCAGGATTGGGACACGCTGATCTACAACCTCGGCCGTACTGAAGTGCACGGCTACATGCTGGCCTCGGCGCTGCACTGGCTGAAACACTTCCACATCGACGGCCTGCGTGTCGATGCGGTGGCGTCGATGCTGTACCGCGACTATTCACGCAAGGCTGGCGAATGGGTACCGAATCGTCACGGTGGTCGCGAGAACCTGGAGGCTATCGACTTCCTGCGTCATTTGAACGACGTGGTTGAACTGGAAGCACCGGGTGCGCTGGTGATTGCCGAAGAATCCACCGCATGGCCGGGCGTCAGCCAGAGCACCCAGCAGGGCGGCCTGGGCTTTTCCTACAAATGGAACATGGGATGGATGCACGATTCGCTGCACTACATCCAGCAGGACCCGGTGTACCGCGCCCATCACCACAACGAGTTGAGCTTTGGTCTGGTCTACGCCTGGTCCGAGCGCTTCATCCTGCCGATTTCCCACGACGAAGTGGTGCACGGCAAACATTCACTGATCGACAAGATGCCCGGCGACCGCTGGCAGAAATTTGCCAACTTGCGCGCCTATCTGAGCTTCATGTGGACGCATCCGGGCAAGAAGCTGTTGTTCATGGGCTGCGAGTTTGGCCAGTGGCGCGAGTGGAACCACGATCAGCAACTGGACTGGTACCTGCTGCAGTACTCCGAGCACAAAGGCGTGCAGAAACTGGTGGGCGATCTCAATCGGCTGTATCGCGAAGAGCCGGCACTGCACGATCAGGACGACGCGCCGCAAGGCTTCCAGTGGTTGATTGGCGATGATGCGATCAACAGCGTTTACGCATGGCTACGCTGGAGCAAGGACGGCTCTCCGGTTTTGGTCGTCGCCAACTTCACACCGGTACCGCGCCAGTCGTATCGGGTCGGCGTGCCGTTTGCCGGGCGCTGGACCGAGCTGTTCAACAGTGACGCCGACATTTACGCCGGCTCCAACTATGGCAATGGCGGCGGGGCATTGACCGATGAAGTACCGAGTCACGGTCAATCCTTGTCGCTGGAACTGCATCTTCCGCCGTTGGCGGTGTTGATTCTCAAGCCGCAGGGCTGATCCAGGAACAGTAAAACTGTGGGAGCGGGCTTGCCCGCGATGAGGCCGTCATATTCAGCATTTTTGTTGACTGACACGCCGCCATCGCTGGCAAGCCAGCTCCCACAGGGTTTTCGGTAGTCTGGAGATCACCAGCGCATCCGCACGCCGAGGCTGCCGATAATGCCGTTCAGGTCATTGTCATCCACATCGCTGCTGTAATCGGCGCTCATGTACAGGCTTACCGCCGGTGTGACCCGCGCCACCAGGCCCAAACCCAATTCCACTGTTGAAGACTTGCGGCTGCTGCTGATCTTGTCGACCTGATCGAGCGTCACCGTGCTGCCGGTGTAAACGGTGTGCCAAAGGTTGGTGCGCACGTAGGGTTCGACAGGCAACCCGTTCAAGTCATAACTGCCTTTCAATCGCGCACCGACACGGCCACTCCACGCGGTCAGGTCGGTGGAAGAGGCATTGCCCGAGCCGGCGTACGGAGCGTCGAGGCTGATGCGCTGGTTGATCAGTTGCGCCTGCGGTTCGACCACCCAGTTTTCACTCAAGCCGATCGGGTAACCGCCTTCGACGGAAAAGGTCATCGCATTGCCTTCGGTGGCTTGGCGATTACCTTGCGCATTGCGACTGAAACCGCTGACCCGACCGCCGCTGGCCGACAGGTCGACGTGCCAGCCTTGCGCACCCACCAGACTGTAATAGGCGCCGAGGCTCTGGCCTTGCAGGTTGAGGCTGTCAGTGTTGCGGTCGGCGAGGGCACGTCGGGTCAGCGCACCATCGGCATTCAGTTGAATCTGATTATCGCCACCGATCAGGCCAAGGGTCTGGGTGGCGCCGTTGCTGCTTTTCAAGGTAACCACCGCCGGGCCTTTGAACTCGCCACCGGGCATCGCGTAACCGGAGGACAGCGCATCAGTCTGCGCGCGCCGAGCGCTCCTGCCGTACAGCTCATCCCATGCGGAGGGCGCGAGATCCTCGGTGATCAGGCGCGAACTCTGCTGACTCAATGGCTGCGGTCCGGGTGTGATCACGGTCACCGGCAAGGTCAGCACCGGTACGTCGGCGTGATACCACGCGGGTTCATCCGCCGAAAATTCCGCATGCGCCTCCATGGACGAGCACAGCAACAGTGAACCTGACACTGTGCAAAGGGTGATTTTCAATTCATGTGGGGTCAGTGAAGTTTTCATGGAGGTCTACCTTGCAAGCGCATGCGTCATCTCGTGTTTGGCGTCTCTCCTACCCCGAACGAGGGGCGACCGAATAGAGCGGGGCGAACCGCGGCTGCTCGATTTCGCGAGTGCCGGAAGGTCAGCCCCAGTAGTGATTCCGGGGGTAGTAAGGTAGAGATAAGAAGAGTGACGCCTGCGCGTCAAGAAAATGCACGATGAATGGTGCACTTAAATCGGCCTTCGCAAGCGTTTGTTTTTCTGCACATAACTAAGTGTTTGTTTGCATGGAAAAACGCTTGCGAAGCAGGCGGCTGACGGTTTTTTGCCGCCGACGAAAGGTCCTTTCCATCGTCAGTTGCCGGGAAGGCCTGTCATTTAATTGCTGTCAAAAACGCAGCTACAGGTGTACTTCAACTGCTAACGGCAAGTGATCCGAAAGATGCGTCCACGGCTTGTTGCCAAGAATGCGTGGGTCATGGCTGCTGGCATTGCGCAGATAAATCCGGTCAAGCCTCAGCAAGGGAAACCGCGCCGGATAGGTTTTCGCCGGGCGCCCATGATGGCGTTCAAAGGCTTCATGCAGATAATCGCGACGGGCGAGGGCGGCGTTGCCTTGCAACTGCCAGTCATTGAAATCGCCGGCGATGATCACCGGCGCATCGTCGGGCAGTGATTCAAGCAACTGGCAAAGCAGCTGCAACTGCAATTGCCGATGACTTTCCAGCAGGCTCAAGTGCACACAGATTGCATGCACCTCGGCATGCCCAGGCACATCAAGAATGCAGTGCAACAGCCCGCGCCGTTCAGGCCCGGTGATCGACACGTCGAGGTTGCGATATTCGCGGATCGGGTATTTCGACAGCAGCGCGTTGCCGTGGTGGCCATCCGGGTAAACGGCGTTGCGCCCGTAGGCAAAATCGCTCCACATGCTGTCGGCGAGGAATTCGTACTGCGACGTCTGCGGCCAGTCGTTGTAACGACTGGAGTGGCGTTCGTGCTCACCCACCACTTCCTGCAGGAACACCAGATCGGCCGAGGTACTGCGCATCGCTTCGCGCAGTTCCGGTAGAACGAACCGCCGATTCAGCGCGGTGAAGCCCTTATGGGTGTTGACCGTGAGTACCCGCAGGCGATGAATGACTGGCGCGTCGACCGCTTGACGCTTGGGATCGCTGGACACGTTCACTCCTCTGAATTGGGCCATGCCTGTTCATGCGACTGGTTTGAGGGGGTGGCAGTTCCTTACGATGATTCACTGCTGGGCCAATGTGGGAGCGAGCCTGCTCGCGAAGACTTCATCACGTTCAATACATCTGACACATGACACACCGCTTTCGCGAGCAGGCTCGCTCCCACAGGTATGTTGAGCTTCCGCCGTTCAGAAGAAGACGATTTCATACGGCAAGCGCATCCGCTCCAGCAGCACCGGTGGCAGCAGCGGGGCGATGCCGATGGCCGGTTCGCCCTTGAGCTGGCTGGCATAGGCGTGAATGGCGTGACTCTTGCGCGCGACTGTCCAGGTGTCGAGACGCAGCTTGCGCGCGCGTTCCCAGGGAATCATTTGCTGCTCGCGCTCCGGCCAGTGCCAGGCCCACACCGGCACATCGTGGTAGGTCGCCCCGGCCTTCTGCGCCGCGTCGAAACTGGCCCGACCAACCACTTCATGATCCGGCGGGCCATCCTTGCGCCAGGTACTGAACACCACGTCGCCCGGCCGCAGGTAACGGCCGATGAACGCGGTGAGCTGGCTTTGCTGATCACTCAGTGCGTTGTCGGTAAAGCCGCCGCGCACCCACTTCAGGCTGTGCATGGGCAGGCCGAGGCGGCGCAGGGCTTCGACGCTTTCCTGCGGACGGAATACGCTCAGGCGCTGTTCCGACCACTGGCGCGAGCCGGGGTGGCTGGCACTACCGTCGGTGATCGAGAGCAATTGCAGGGGATGGCCAAGGCTGGAGAGCAATTGCAGCAGACCGCCGCAAGTGACCACTTCGTCGCCCGGATGGGGGGCGATGACCACGGCGCGGGCGCCGGCGGGTACCAGGCTGTGGGTGTTAATGACGGGAATATTGTCGAGTTGCGGCGCGCTGTTCCAGATCTGTGCCGGCAGGCCGTGTTCGTTGAGCAATGACGATTTCATGAGTGCGACGTCCTTGTGGTATCTCGCCCTCAGTCGTGAGCAGCCAACGCTGATCGCGGCCCGTGAAGGCAAATGAATAGCAACGGTGCAGTGCTCCAACCCTTGGATTACTGCGAGGCAGAGTATTGCTCAAGACAGCCGATTCGTCGCGTCACAGATCAATCTGATCCGTAATTTTTTATTCCAGCTGTGCCAGATTGCGCAGAAAGTCACCGAACCCGCCCTTGGCCCGACTGTCGAGACGGGCGCTGGTGTGCACTTGCGGACGGTGACTCCAGGCGATATTGGCGCCGCTGCGCTCCAGTGCACGCACCAGTTGTACGTCCTCGTCACAGGTCAGCGGCTTGAAACCGCCGGCCAGGCGATAAGCCTCGGCACTGACACCGAGGTTGGCGCCGTGAATGTGCCGATGGCCATCGCGGGCCTGATAATGGCGGTGATAGCGAATCTGCGCCGCCTCATCGATCGATTCGTGCCAGTGCTCGACAGTGACCGTGCCGCACACAGCATCAGCCTCCAGCCCCAGTTGCGCCGCCAGCCAGTCATCGGCGACGCGGCTGTCGGCGTCGGTGCAGGCGATCCAGCGGGCACCACGCTCGAGCAACAGGCGCGCACCGGCGGCGCGGGCTTCGCCGACGTTGCGCGCATCGATCTGCAGGCTCAGCACCGGATAAGCGCTGACGATCCGCGCCGAGCCATCGCTGCAACTGTCGAGCACGACCAGTATTTCCACCGGCTCGCCGGCCAATTGTGCATGCTGGCTGGCGCGCAACGCTGCACGCAGGCATTCATCAAGCAGCGCCTCTTCGTTGTGCGCGGGAATCACGATGCCGATCAACGCAAGCCCTCCAGGGCCGCCACCGAGCGTGGCTCGCGGCTCCACAGTTCGAGAATGAAATCCGCTTCCTGATGCAGCACCAGACGCGGCAAAGCCAACTGATCGTGAATCTGATCGTGTACCTGCCGTGCATTCAGCGGGCAGCCCTCGATCGGCGGGCGCCAGTGGCAGGCCAGTAATTGGCCGTCGGCGGTCAGTGACTCACTGATCCGGCGGATCATTTGTGTCAAATCTTTTTCGTCGAGGTAGTAGCCGACTTCGCTAAACACGATCAGGTCGAATTTTTCCTCCGGCCAGTCAACTGGAAGGCGGCCCTGGCGGACTTCGGCATGCTCAAAAATGCTCAAGCGCGTGCGCGCCAGCTTCACCGCCGCGCTCGCCGTGTCACAACACAACAGGCGGTCGCAGCGCGGGGCCAGTTCTGCACTCAGTTCGCCGTTGGCGCAACCCGGCTCGAATACTGCCCGGTAGCGCGGACGCGGCAGGGCGGCGAGGGTGATCGCGCGCTTGCGCTGTTCATACCAGCGCTGGCGAAACGCCCACGGGTCGTCATTGCCCGCGAACAGGCCGTCGAAATAGCGGTCATCGACGCTCACAGGAACACCACTTCAAAAGGTTGCAGCAAACGATCGAGCACATAGGGCGCGAGCACTGGCCCGAGGCCGACGTCGCGGTCGCCTTCCAACTGGCTGGCAAACGCGTGCGCGGCGTGGCGTTTTCGTGCGATGTGCGTCGGTGAAAGGAGAATCTTGCGCGCCCGCTCCCATGGCACCGAAGCGTCTTCCGGGGTTGCCCAGTGCCAGGTCCAGACCGGAAGTTCATGGCAGGTCGCACCAACGCGTCGCGCCGCTTCGACACTGGCGCGGCCGACGGCCTCGTGATCGCTGTGACCGTCTTGGCGCCAGGTAGTGAAAAGCACGTCACTGGCATGCAGATAACCGGCGATGAATTCGCTCAACTCGGTTTCCTGCGCCGCCACTTGGGTGTCGGTAAAACCGCCGCGCAGCCATTTCAGGCTATGCATCGGCAGACCGAGGCGCCGCAAGGCTTCGGCAGACTCCTGCGGACGCACTACGCTCAAACGCTCGACTGTCCAGCGCTGCGAGCCGGGGTGACTGGCGCTGCCATCGGTAACCGAGATCAACTGCAACGGCCGTCCGGCTGCCGCCAGCAACTGCATGATGCCGCCGCACCCGAGCACTTCGTCATCCGGGTGCGGCGCGATGATCACCGCCCGCGAACCCAGCGGTACCAAGTCAAGAATGTCGATGCTCGGCATCTCGGCCAGACGCCGCGAAGCCTGCCATTGCTGCAATGAAGTGCCTTGGCCAACGATCGGGTTGTCCTTCATAACGCCCAGACCTCGCAGGACTGACCAGCAATCTGCTGGCCCAATGCAGCAAGGTCGCGTTCGGCATGACTCTGGCGCAGAAACACCGGCAGGTCGGCACTCAACCTGGCGAAATGCCGATCCTGACAGAACGGCCCGGCACCCAGCGCCCGGCCGACTTCGCGCATCACCTGTTCGGCAGACTGTTCGACCACCGCGCGGGCGCGACGAGCAAGCAATTCAGCGTCGGCCTCGGGTTGCGCATCGATTTGCAGCGCGCTGAAGCGCAACACATCCGCTGCCGCTTGCAGTGCTGTGTCAGTCGCACCGAGATGGGCGAGGGCGTGCGGTTCATCGCGTTGCGCGCAATGCTGACGCAGCCCTTCGGCAATCCGCCGTGAAGCGCCGTACCAGCAAGCGGCGATACCGATCCCGCCCTGCCAGAACCCCGGCCGTTGCAGGTAATCACCGGGGTTGCCAATGGCCTGCGCTTCGGCGTTTTCAAACAGCACTTCGACGCTGCCGGTGGCCGCCATGCCCACCGCTTGCCAGCCCTGATCGGTGATGGTCACGCCAGGTTGATCGAGTGCGACTGCAACCAATTGCTGCTGACCGTCCGCGTCCCATGCAGTGAGCAAGGCGTGGCTGAGCACCGCAGCGCCAGAGCACCAGGCCTTGCGCCCGTTCAGCGTCACCATATGCCCGGACGGCGTGACTTTCACCCGTGCCTGCGGCGGTTCGGCGGCCCACATGCCCCACGTGCTGCCCGGGGTTGGCGTACCGCCCAATTGCTCGATGATCGCCAGCGCATCCGTGTGGCCTTCATAGAGTTTGCACAGGCCTAAATCGTGTCCACCGACTTCCGATAGACGCTGAAAGCGCTCCAGCGTGTGACCGCTGCCGGGTAACGGCAAGCGGTCGAGGCCGGCCTCGACCATTGCCCGCAGGCAACGGCCGAGGGCGTTGGTGTCGGCGTAATCTGGCGGACGGCGGGCCAGATAATGTTGAAAGTCCATATCAATCTTCTTCGTCACGTTGCAGTTCGAACAACAGCAACGAACGTCCGGTCACCGAATATTCATGGCCGAATTCAAAGCGCTCCTGGCCGCGAATCGACGGCTGATTGGTGTCGATCATGCAGGTCCAGAAGCCGCCATCCGGCACTTCCGGCAGGGTGAAGTTGACGATGTCGTGGTGGGCGTTGACCACCAGCAGCAGGGTGGCATCTGCGCCCTTGCGGCGGATGCCGGTTTCCTGCGCGCGACCGTCGAGCAGCATGCCCAGGCAGCGATTGTGCGCATCGTGCCAGTGCTCGGTGGTCATCTCGGTGGCGTCCGGTGCCAGCCAGGTCACGTCCTTGACGCCGATGTCCTCGTTGTACTCGCCGACCAGGAAGCGTCCGCGACGCAGGATCGGATAAGTCAGGCGCAGTTTGATCAGGCGTTTGACGAACTTGAGCAGGGCCTTGCCGTCCTCGCTCAGATCCCAATTGACCCAGCCGATCTCGCTGTCCTGGCAATAGGCGTTGTTGTTGCCGTCCTGAGTGCGGGCAAACTCGTCACCGGCGACGATCATCGGCGTGCCCTGGGCCAGCAGCAGGGTGGCGAAGAAATTGCGCATCTGCCGATGGCGCAAAGCGTTGATTTCCGGATCGTCGGTCGGACCTTCGACGCCGTGGTTCCACGACAGGTTGTTGTTACTGCCGTCCTGGTTGTTCTCGTCGTTGGCTTCGTTGTGCTTGTCGTTGTACGACACCAGATCGTTGAGAGTGAAACCGTCGTGGGCGGTGATGAAGTTCACCGACGAATACGGCCGGCGCCCGCGCTGGTTGAACATCTCGCCGGAAGCGGTCATGCGGCTGGCGAAATCGGCAAGCTGAGCGTCGTCACCTTTCCAGAAGGCGCGCACGGTGTCGCGGAATTTGTCGTTCCATTCGACCCAGCCCGGCGGAAAGTTGCCGACCTGGTAACCGCCGGGGCCGCAGTCCCAGGGTTCGGCGATCATTTTCACCTGACGCAGCACCGGGTCCTGACGGCAAGCGACGAGGAAACTGTGGCGCTCGTCGAAACCATCGTGGTAGCGGCCAAGAATGGTTGCCAGATCGAAGCGGAAGCCATCGACGTGCATCTCACTGGCCCAGTAGCGCAGGGAGTCGGTGACCATTTGCAGCACGCATGGGTGGCTCAGGTCCAGGGTGTTACCGGTGCCGGAGTCGTTGATGTAGTAGCGCTTGTCGTCGGGCATCAAGCGGTAGTAGGAGGCGTTGTCGATACCGCGCATCGACAGGGTCGGGCCTTGCTCGTTGCCTTCGGCGGTGTGGTTGTAGACCACGTCGAGAATGACCTCGAGATTGGCATCGTGCAGATGCGCGACCATTTCCTTGAATTCGGCAATCTTGCCACTGGCCAGATAACGCGGGTCCGGGGCGAAGAACGCGATGCTGTTGTAGCCCCAGTAGTTGGTCATGCCTTTTTGCAGCAGATGCTGATCGTTGACGAAGGCGTGAATCGGCAGCAGTTCGACAGACGAAACACCGAGCTTGCGAATGTGCTCGAGCACGTCGTCGACCATCAGACCGCCGAAGGTGCCACGCAGGTTTTCCGGCACCGACGGGTGACGCATGCTGATGCCGCGCACGTGGGTTTCATAAATGATGGTCTTGTCCCACGGCACGCTGACGCGATGGTCGTTGCCCCAGGTATGCGCCGGGTCGATGACCTTGCACTTGGGCACGAATGGCGCGCTGTCGCGCTCGTCGAAACTGAGATCGGCGTCGGGGTGGCCGATGGTGTAGCCGAACAGCGCCTCCGACCATTTCAGCTCGCCGACCAACTGCTTGGCGTACGGGTCGATCAGCAGTTTGTTGTGGTTGAAGCGATGACCATTGGCCGGGTCATAAGGACCATAAACGCGGTAGCCGTAGATCAAGCCAGGATGCGCATCCGGCAGGTAGCCGTGGTAGATCTCATCGGTGTATTCCGGCAGCTCGATGCGTTCGAGTTCGACCTCGCCGGCATCGTCGAAAATGCACAGCTCGACCTTGGTGGCGTTGGCGGAAAACAGAGCAAAGTTCACCCCCAGACCATCCCAGGTCGCACCGAGCGGGAAGGGCAGGCCTTCACGGATTCTCGACGGCTCGGCGTGCGCAGCGGGTTCGGCTTTCTTTGGACGGGTCATGATTGCTCCTGCAAAAAAACGGGACAGTTCGGGCAATGAGATTTCCTGGTGGGAGCGAGCCTGCTCGCGAAAGCGTCGGTACATTCGACATTTTCACCAACTGGCCTAGCGCTTTCGCGAGCAGGCTCGCTCCCACAGGGTTGTGTGTTTTTCCCAACAAGGGACTTTCTTCAGGGCGCAAGAACCCCTTGTGGCGAGCATGCTCGCCACACAGTCATTCAGTTCAAAAATGGATCGGGTCAGTTCGCCGGAGGCTTCTTCGCTGCTCGCGGCTTTTTCTCGGCAGCCTTTTCGCCCGGCGGGACTACTTTGGGCGTGGCCGCCGGCTTGGCTTTCGCTGCCGGTTTGGCTTTGGCGGTTGCCGGAGTCTTGCCGTCGGTGCTTTTCGCTGCTGCGGCTGTAGTCTTGCCAGCCACTTTGCTGCCCGCCGCTTTCGGTGGCTTCTTGGGTGCCAGCGCTTCGGCCTCGGCCAGCTTGCGCGCCATTTCCCAATGACGTTCTTCGTGGCCTTCAGGTTTCCCTTCCGACTCCCAGATCTGATAGGCGAATTCGCGAATGCGTTTATCGTCGGTGCTCATCGCAATGCTCCTGAACTGAACTCATGCTTGTGTTAAGTGTTGGATAAAGAGATTGACCGGGACATCCCCCAGCGCTTCGCTGACATTCAGCTCCCTGTTTTGTGTGACTACGCTGCTGGCAAAAAGTCCCTTCAGGTTTGCATCCGAAGCGGCAGACGGTAAAACCACCCGCGTATCGCCCCAGCGCAGCGCATCGACCTGCGGGATGGCACTGTTTTCCAGCAACGTCGCGCAACGCACCGGCACTACGACAATGGCCCGCACGCCTTCGTGTTCACGCGCGAATGCCAAGACGTTGTGCGCCTGACTGCCCAGCACTTCCAATGGCTGGTAATCGCCACGACGGAACAGCTCGCTGTGTTCCTTGCGCAGGTTCAACACCTCACTGATCAGCGCCTGTTTGATGCGCCCGTCACGCCAATCCTTGAGCAGTTCTGTACCCGGCACGGATGCCTGCAACGCTTGCTCGCGGGCGGCGTAATCCACCGGCCGGCGGTTGTCCGGGTCGACCAGACTGAAGTCCCAGTACTCGTTGCCCTGGTACAGATCCGGCACACCCGGCACAGTCATGCGCAGCAAGGTTTGCGCCAGCCCGTTGAGCGCGCCGGCAGCGGCGATGCTGTTGACGGTCTTGCTCAGCGCCGCACGCAGCAACTCGCCTTCTTCACCGGTCAGCAGCTTTTCCGTGAACGCCTGTGCTGCGTTTTCATAGGCTTCATTCGGCGCGCTCCAGCTGCTTTGCAGCTTGGCTTCACGCAGGGCTTTCTGCTGCCATTGCCAGATGCGCTTGGCGTAATCAGCGAAACCGGCCTGGTCATCGTCCTGCAACTCCAGCGGCCAACTGCCGAGCAACGCCTGATACAGGATCAGTTCGTCGCCGGCAGACGGCGCGTCATCTTCGATGCGCACGGGGCGGGCGAGGGCGCGCCACAGTTCGACCTGATCGGCGTACCAATGGCTGCGCTCGCTGAGCACGGCCAGCCTGGCACGGGTGTCTTCGCCGCGCTTGTGGTCATGGGTGGCGGTCGCGAGCAGGTTGTCAGGAAACTCGGCCATGCGCTGTTGATTGACTTCATGGAACTCACTGACTGGCGCGCTGAACTGCTCGGTGTTGTAACCGACATCATTGCGCGACAGCAGCACCGCCGAGCGATACAGCGCAGTATCTTCCACAGCCTTGGCCGCTGCGGGCGAGGTCAGTTGCTGGAACCGCACGCAGGCATGCTTGAGGATCTTGCGCGAACGCCCACGCGGCTTGCGGCGCCATGGCGTGCCGCCGAGCCAACTGGCGACCGAGTCGAGCACTGGCCAGTCGGCTTCGCTGAGGGTTTGCCGCGCACCGTCCATGGCGTGCTGGAAAATCGCTTCGTCCTGCTCGGACCGGCCCATGGCGGTGATGTAAGTGCGATAAACCGGGAAGTGCACGATCAGCGCATGCAGCACGCGGCGAATCGCGCCCAGGGTCAGGTCGCGGGTCATCAAGTCATCCCGCGCGACTTGATGCAGGGCTTGCGCGACACTTTCGAAGTCGCTGGCCAGCGAGCCGTTGAGGATCTGCTGGCGGGCCAGTTGCGCTTCTTCCATGAACGCTGCCGGGCGCTCGGTGCGGCGCTGCCAGAGTTCGCCGAGCACGTGTTCGCCGTCCGGGTCGTGTTGCAGCAGCGACAGCTGGTTCATGAACTCGTAGCCGGTGGTGCCGTCGACGCTCCAGTCGCGGCGCAGGGTTTCGCCCTCGCCGAGGATCTTCTCGACATAGATCGGCAGATGACGTCCTGGCGCCAAGTGATCAAGGCGACGGCGCAATTTGCGGCAGTAGCCACGCGGGTCGGCGAGGCCGTCGATGTGGTCGATGCGCAAGCCGTCGACCAGACCTTCTTCGACCAATTGGAAGATCTTGCCGTGGGTCGCTTCGAACACCGCCGGACGCTCGACGCGCAGGCCGCCAAGCTCGTTGATGTCGAAGAAGCGCCGCCAGTTGATGTCGTCCGCCGCCGTGCGCCAACTGGCCAGGCGATAGCTTTGCCGTTCCAGCAGTTCGTGAAGTTTGTGAAAGCCTTCCTCGGTGGTGGAATCGTAATGTGCGAGGTTGCCTTCGATAGTCGCCAGAATACGCGGATCGCTGGCCAGCTCGCGCAGCTCCTGCTTGAGCGGCATCGCCAGCGAATGTGCGTCGGTCTGGTAGCTGAGTGTGCTGAAGCGATCTGCCAGAGTCTTCAGCGTGTCGTCGGACTTGAGCAGCTCGCCATAGTTGTTCGGGCAAATCGGGAAATGGTGGTCGTAATGCTCGACGTAAAAAGTCCCGGTCTGCGCGTTGAATTTCAGCTTCAGCGTACCTTCCTGTAACGCCACGCCGTAATCACTGCCAAGGAACGGCAGCAGCAACTGGCCTTCCATCAACGGGTCCGGCGAGTGCCACTGAATGTCGAAGAATTCGCCGTACGGGCTCAGGCGTCCCCATTCGAGCAGGTCGAGCCACCACGGGTTGTCATTGCCGCCCACGGCCATGTGGTTGGAAACGATGTCGAGGATCAGGCCCATGTTGTGTTCGCGCAGGGTGCTGACCAGTTTGCGCAACGCCGGCTCGCCGCCCAGTTCCGGATTGACCTGGGTCGGGTCGACCACGTCGTAGCCATGCATGGAACCGGCGCGCGCCGCCAGCAATGGCGAGGCATAGATATGGCTGATGCCGAGGCGGGCAAAGTACGGCACCAATGGCACCGCTTGTTCGAGGGTAAAACCTTTATGAAATTGCAGGCGCAAGGTGGCGCGCAGCGGCTGGATTTGCTGTTGATTCATTGGTCACGCTCAGAGGCTTGAAGGCGCGCGCAGGCCAGCAGTTCCAGGCGGCGGGCGGCATCGGGGCCGTCCAGCAACGCTTCGCTGGGACCGGGCAAACGTCGCGACCAGTTCGGATGTGAATCGGTGGTGCCAGGCAGATTCGGCTGTTCATCGATACCCAAGGCATCTTCCAGCGGCAGCAGCACCAGCGGCGCGCGGGTGTGGCCGAGGAAACGCACACTGGCATCGACCACTTGATCGGCTTCGTGGGACTCTTCGCGGAAATTCTGCGGATCCTGGCGCAGCGCATCGCGCAGGCCTTCGCGTTCACGCTCACGATGCCGACGCCAGTCGATTTCGCCGTTGGCATCGACCAGGCCGAGGCGTGCATTCCAGTCGATATCGCGGCCATGCCACCAACCGTTGAGCGTCGGCAGGTCATGGGTGCTGGTGGTCGCCAGGGCATCATCCGGCCAGTCGAGAATCGGTTTGAAGCGGGTGTTGTCCTGTTCGAACAACAATACGCGCATGCCCAGAATCGAACGCGCGGCGAGTTTTTCCCGCAGGCCTTCCGGCACGGTGCCGAGGTCTTCGCCGAGCACGATGGCCTGGTGCCGATGGGATTCCAGGGTCAGCAGGCGCAACATGTCGTCGAACGGGTAATACAGATAGGCGCCATCGGCCGGGGCGGCGCCGTTGGGAATCACCCACAGGCGTTGCAGGCCCATGACATGGTCGATACGCAAGCCACCGGCGTGGGCGAAGTTGGCGCGCAGCATGTCGATGAAGGCGCGGAAACCGTTGCGGATCAGCCCTTCCGGCGAGAACGCGGAAATGCCCCAGCCCTGGCCGCTGCGATTGAGGATGTCCGGCGGCGCGCCTACGGTCAGCGAGGCGAGCAATTCGTCCTGAAAACTCCAGGCCTGGCTGCCAGCGCCATCAGCACCGACCGCGAGGTCGGCGATCAGACCGATCCCCATGCCCGCACTGCGCGCAGCAGTTTGGGCGCGTTCGAGGCAGCGATGGATCAGCCATTGGCAGAAGGCGAAATAACCGATGCGCTCGGCATATTCCTCGGCAAACGCGCCGAGCGCCGCGCCGCGTGGGTCGTGCCAGTGCTCTGGCCATTGGCGCCAGTCGAGGCTTTCGCCACGGGCGGCGCGCATTTCCTGAATCGCTTCGAAGCGGCAATGGTTTTCCAGCGCTTCGCCACCGGCATGGCGGAAACTGGCGAAGTCGGCGTGCAGCGGATGCTCACCAGCGACGAAACCGTCATACAAGGCTTGCAGCAGTTTCTGCTTGGCTTCGGCAGCGGTCGGCCAGTCGATCAGCTTGAGATTTTCCAGCTGCTCGAACTGCGCGGCCAGGCCACTGGCATCAATTGCATCACGCAACGCGCGTTCGCCGAGAATGCTCCCCGGCGCGGCATACAGTGAATTTAGAAATAAACGACTGGACGGCGAATAAGGGCTATAGCGGCCATTGTCGGCGCTGAACATCGCGTGCATCGGACTGATTGCCAGCGCATCGGCGCCGCGTTCGCCCGCTACACGAACCAGTTCCTCCAGCGCCTGGGTGTCGCCAAAACCACCGTCACCCGGACGGCGCAGCGAATACAACTGGGCGCTCAGACCCCAGGCCCGCGGGATCGGGCTATCGACCGCATCGGCGACGCTGAAGCAGCGTTCAGGCGCCACGGCGAGCGTGAAATACTGATCGGCGATATGCACTTGCTGGTAACCGACCGGAATCAAGCCGGGCAACATGGCTTCGTTGTCCAGCTTCAGGTTCATCTGCGAGCCGTCTTCAAGATGGATTTCGCAGGGGGTTTCCGGTGAGAAATAGCGACTCAGGTCGAGGGCAACGCCCACGTCGCAGGTCAGCAGGGGCGGCAAATGGCGGTCTTGCTGGACTTCTTGCAATTCCAGCAGGCTGGCATCGATTTCTTGCGCGGTGCTGGCGGCGTGGCCGAGTCCGATCAGGACATTGCGCAACACAGCAGGAGCGACTTTTTGCTGACGCCCGTTGGCGTCGATCCAGTCGACGGCAAGGCCGGCTCGACTGGCGAGTATTTCCAGTTGCGCATCGCTCATAGGCGCTCTCCATCCAGGGGGTGCATAACGGGTGCGGCCGTGAGGCTGACGAGCGCGGTGTACGCCGGCAGTTGGTTCGGGTCCGACAGCTCGATCGCGGCTGGCTGTTGAAACAGCCACTCGGTATCGGTCTGTGCAGGGTTGACCACTGGCGTGTCACTGAGGTTCAGGTCAATTCGCAGCTCACTGCCGTTGCCCAGTCGCCAGCGTGCGCTGACCGCGCCATAGCCGAGCATCTGCGCGCCCAGAGCCTGGGTCCCGGAGAGGTTGGGAATGATGTATTGGTGCCGCAACTTCAGCAGTTGCCGATAGAGCTCTTGGGTCTGCTGTTGCAATGTCGTGCCGCTGCCGGACAATCGCGGCTGCGAAGCGTGGAAAGTGCTTTCGGCATTCGGATCGGGGATCTGTTCGCGCTTGTGCGGATCGGTAAAGGCACTGAATGCGGCGAACTCGTTGCGCCGACCTTCACGCACCAGTTCCGCCAGCTCACCGTGGTGACTGGTGAAAAACAGGAACGGTTGCTCGGCGGCAAACTCGTCGCCCATGAACATCAGCGGAATCATCGGCGACAGCAGCAACAACACCGTCGCCGCTTGTACCGCACGCGGGTCGGCGAGCTGATGCAGGCGTTCGCCAAAGGCACGGTTGCCGATCTGATCATGGTTCTGCAGGAACAGCACGAAAGCAGTGGAGGGCAGATGTTCGCTCGGCTCGCCGCGAGGTTCGCCATGGCGAGTGATGTGGCCTTGGAACACGAAGCCCTGACTCAGACAGCGCACCAGTTGCTCGGTGGGCTGCGCGGCATAGTCGGCGTAATAGGCGTCGGTTTCGCCGGTCAGCAGCACGTGCAGGGCGTTATGACCGTCATCGTTCCACTGCGCGTCGTAATCGTTTTCCAGCAGACTCGACTGGTTCAGCTCGTTCTCGACGGTCAGCCAGACGTGCCGGGTCGGGTCGATCTGCTGGCGAATGCGTCGGGCCAGATCGCTGAGGAAGTCGGGATCTTCAATTGCGTGCACCGCGTCCAGGCGCAAACCGTCGAAACGGTATTCGAGCAGCCACATCAGCGCGTTTTCAATGAAGAACTCGCGCACTTCCGGACGGCGGAAATCGATCGCCGCGCCCCAGGGCGTGTGCTTGTCCTCGCGGAAAAAGCCTTTGGCGTAACGGTGCAGATAGTTGCCGTCGGGACCGAAGTGGTTGTAGACGACGTCGAGAATCACCGCCAGGCCATGGCCGTGGGCGGTGTCGATCAGGTGTTTGAGTTGTTCCGGTGTGCCGTAGGAGGCTTGCGGTGCATAGGGCAGCACCCCGTCATAGCCCCAGTTGCGATCACCGGGGAATTGCGCCAGCGGCATCAGTTCGATAGCGGTAATACCCAGCGCCACCAGCCGCGCCAGATGCTGTTCGACTTCGGCAAATCCACCGAGCGCACCGACGTGCAGCTCGTAAATGACCGCCTCACTCCACGGCCGACCATTCCAGGTCGTATGCCGCCATTGATAGGCATGGGGGTCGACCACCACGCTGTGGCGGTCAAGGTCACCATCCTGCGCTCTGGAGGCCGGGTCCGGCACCTCCAGTTCGCCATCGATGCAGTAACGGTAGCGACTGCCCGCCGGGCAATTGGCCTTGATTACAAACCAACCGTCGCCCTGAGGCAGCATGGGCAACGATTTTCCATCTTCCAGTTCCACACTGACGTAGAACGCGTCAGGCGCCCACAACGCAAATTGCGTGTGCTCGGCATCCAGCATGATCGCGCCGTGGGGCCAGGTTTCTTGGGTCCTTGACGGCATTTTCTGCAACTCCCTGGTTATTTGTGGCTGGCTTTACCCAACGCCTTGGCGACCAGTTGTTCGTAAAGTTCGGCGTACGGTTCAACCGCTTTGCTCCAGTTGAACGGTGCAGCCATGGCGCGGCAGCGCATGGCATTGAGCAGTTCCGGGAAGGCGAAGACCTTGAACGCGCGGCTCAGGGCTTCTTTATAGCTATCAACGGTGGACTCATCGAAGAGGAAACCGGTGACGCCGTTTTCAATGGTGTCGGCCAGACCGCCGGTGTTGCGCGCGACCGGCAGCGAGCCGAAACGCTGGGCGTACATCTGGCTCAGGCCGCATGGTTCGTAACGCGACGGCATCAGCAGGAAATCGCTGCCGGCGAACATGCGTCGGGCATCGGTTTCGTTGAAGCCGATGCGCACGCCGATCTGGCCAGGAAAACGCAGGGCCAGTTCACGCATGGCTTGTTCTTCTTCCGGCTCGCCGCGACCGATGATCGCGATCTGACCACCGTTCTGCACGATGAACTCGGACACCGCTTCGGTGAGGTCGAGACCTTTCTGATAGACCAGGCGCGAAACCACGGCGAACAGCGGGCCGGTAGAGTCATTCAGGCCGAACAGCTCACGGACGTGGGCGGCGTTGACCGCTTTGCCTTCCCAGTCGCCGATGGCGAACGGGGCAAACAGGTGCGGGTCGGTCGCCGAATCCCAGCTCTCGTCGATGCCGTTCGGGATACCGCTGAGCAGGCCTTGCTGGGTCTTGGCGGCAAGGAAACCGTCGAGGCCGCAGCCGAAGTCCGGGGTGGTGATCTCTTGCGCATACGTCGCGCTGACGGTGGTGATGTGGCTCGAATAGGCCATGCCGGCCTTGAGGAACGACATCTTGCCGTAGAACTCCATGCCTTCCTGTTGCAGGGCATGGGTGGGAATCCCCAGCTCCGGGCAGGAACCGAGGCTGGTCACGCCCTGGTAGGCGAGGTTGTGAATGGTGAACAGCGTTGGCGTGCGCTGCCCGCGCCAGTGCATGTAAGCGGGCGCGAGGCCAGCCGGCCAGTCATGTGCGTGCACCAGATCCGGGCGCCAGTGAATTTGCGCAAGATTGGCGGCGATGTCGGCAGCGGCCAGGCCGAGGCGGGCGAAGCGGATATGGTTGTCCGGCCAGTCGCGACCGTTGTTGGCACCGTATGGGCCGCCTTCACGCTCGTAGAGTTCAGGGCAGATCAACACGTAGATCACCAGGCCATCGGGCATGTCCATGCGCCCGATCTTGCAAGGTGGCAGCGCGGCGTGGCCACCCAGCTCGCCGATGATGTGAATCGGGTTTTCGCTGTGCACCACTTGCGGATAACCGGGGATCAGCACCCGCACATCATGCAGATGGGCCATGGCCCGGGGCAGGGCGGCGGAGACGTCACCGAGGCCGCCGGTCTTGACCAGATCGGCGATTTCCGAAGTCACAAACAGCACTTTTTTCTTGTTGGGATTCTGGCTTGCTACCGGAGCAAGCGTCTTGGTGCCGGGTACGTTGATCTGTCGGCTGCCGGGAACACTGATGGTGCTCGATTCTCCAAGCGACTGGTGAGCACGCTCTCCCTGAATATCCAATGCCGCACTGATCATATGTATCTCCCGTGTGTGATCTGATTCTTGTCTCGAACAAGCTGTTTCGTGGCCAAGTCCTGTGGCCGGGCGCAAAGGCGCCACGCATCGGTGAGCAAATGCTGACCCAACACGCGCAAGCAGAATGGGTGGTGAGGCCGTTGCAAGGATTACACCAGTCGCTTTCGCCCAGTTGTTCTGATGACCTGTGGCGTGAAGCAAAAGTTTCGACTTTTTTTCGTCGGTATGACCGAGTGGTTTGGCCACTGAAAAATCAGTCTAGGCCAGATCCTAGAGCGGGTCGGGGCAAATGGGTAAATTGTTCGACAATCGGTTGTGTCGGAATGTAAGCGAGGGTTCAGGAGGGGAAACGCTCCGACGAAGGGCATGTTTTTCGGTCGAAGTGGGCCAAAACGGTGACTGGGTAGTCACGGTTTTGTGCTAGGGGATGGGCCGGTTGCACCGTTGTGGTGCGAGGGTATTTCAGAGCGGTATCTGAGATGAGACCTTCGCGAGCAGGCTCGCTCCCACATTGGAACGCGTACAACCTGTGGGAGCGAGCCTGCTCGCGAAGAGGCCTGTTGCAGCAACTCAACTTTAAAGTGATGAATCAATTCAACAGACGCACCGGCTCCCCGGCTGCCCATCCCTGAATATCCCCGATCATCTGCCGGAAGAACTGCTCGTAGTTCTGCCGACTGACATAGCCCACATGGGGGGTAGCGAGGACATTGTCCAGCGTGCGAAACGGGTGCAGGGCCGGCAAAGGCTCTTGCTCGAACACGTCCAGTGCTGCCCCGGCAATGCGCCGTTTCTGTAGCGCCTTGATCAACGCCGCTTCATCGACGATCGGCCCGCGAGCAGTGTTAACCAGCAGCGCGCTCGGTTTCATCCACTCCAGCGCTTGCGCATCAACCAGACCGCGACTGCGTTCGCTGAGCACCAGATGCACCGACAGCACGTCGGCCTGCTCGAACAATTGCTGCTTGCTGACGTACGTCACGCCGGCCTGTTCAGCGCGTTCGGCCGTGAGGTTTTCGCTCCAGGCAATCACCCGCATGCCGAACACCTGACCGAATTGCGCGACCCGCTGGCCGATGCTGCCCAAACCGAGAATACCCAGGGTCTTGCCGTGCAGATCCCCGCCGAGGCCCTGTTGCCAATGGCCGGCGCGCAGGGCATTGGCTTCCTTCACCAGATCACGGGTGGCCGCCATGATCAGCGCCCAGGTCAGTTCCGGCGCGGCGTGTTTGTAACTGTCGGTGCCGCAGACCTTGATGCCCAGCGCTGCAGCGGCCGGCATGTCCAGCGCGGCATTGCGCATGCCGCCGGTGACCAGCAACTTCAGATTGGGCAAGCGCCCGAGCAAGTCGGCGTCGAAGCGCGTGCGTTCGCGCATGACGCAGATCACCTCGTACTTGCCGAGGCGCTCGGCCAGTGCCGCGTTGTCGGCCGGGTAATCATGCACAAAGGTCACTTCACCAATGCTCTCCAGCACGGACCAGTCGACCACGTCGCGTGCCACGTCCTGCCAGTCATCGATCACTGCAATCTGCACCGTCATCGGCTTACCTCATCATGGAGCGGAAGGAGTCTTGCCCAGCCAGCCGAGCAGCGCCTGATGGAATTTTTCCGGTTCCTCCATTTGTGGCGCATGACCCATGCCCGGGAATTCGATCAGCGTCGACTGCGGAATCAGCTTGGCGACCTGTTTGCCGAGCACCTCGTAGTGGCCGATTTTCGCTTTCACTTCCGGCGGTGCGAGGTCCTTGCCGATGGCGGTGGTGTCTGAGGTGCCGATCAGCAACAGGGTCGGCATCTTCAGGTCCTTGAACTCGTAGTACACCGGCTGGGTGAAGATCATGTCGTAGATCAGCGCCGAGTTCCACGCGACCTGGGTCTTGCCCGGACCTTTGCTCAGGCCGGCGAGCATGTCGACCCAACGATCGAATTCGGGCTTCCAGCGGCCATCGTAATAAGTGGTGCGCTCATAGTCGCGAATGCCCTTGGCCGTGACTTTCAACTCACGCTGATACCACTGATCGACGGTGCGATACGGAACGCCGAGGGCTTTCCAGTCTTCCAGACCGATCGGGTTGACCATCGCCAATTGATCGACCTGCTCCGGGAACAGCAGCGCATAACGGGTGGCGAGCATGCCGCCGGTAGAGTGGCCGAGCACAGTGGCTTTCTGAATGCCCAACGCCTTGAGCAATTGCTGGGTGTTGGTCGCCAGTTGCTGGAAGCTGTACTGATAGTGCTCAGGTTTGCTGGATGTGCAGAAGCCGATCTGGTCCGGCGCAATCACGCGGTAGCCGGCATCGCTCAAGGCCTTGATCGAACTGTCCCAGGTCGCCGCGCAGAAATTCTTGCCGTGCATCAGCACCACGGTGCGGCCGTTGGCCTTGCCATTGGCGGCGACGTCCATGTAACCCATTTGCAGTTTCTGGCCCTGGGATTCGAAGGCGAAGTGTTTAAGCGTGTAGGGGTATTGGAAGCCCTGCAGCTCCGGGCCGTAGGCAGGCCCTTCGGCGGGGGCGGTTTCAGTGGCTGCGTGCGCCATTATTGGCAGGGCAGCGCTGAGGACGAGGCCGGGCAGCCAGCGGGAAAGCGTGACGGACATAAGCACAAACTCCTTGAAAATTGGCCGACTCTGGAAGGTCGGGATTACGCCGACGTTAAACAAAGGCAATCACACTGAGGGTTGGTTCAACCGAGCCAGCCCAGGGTCAGCAAGGCCAGCACGCCATAGCGCGCGCCTTTGGCCAGGGTGACGATCAACAGAAAGCGCCCGAGCGGTTCGCGCATGACGCCTGCTATCAAGGTCAGCGGATCGCCGATCACCGGCAGCCAACTGAGCAGCAGCGACCAATGCCCATAGCGCTCATAGTGCTTGCGCGCCTTGGCCATATGCTTTGGGCTGACCGGGAACCAGCGTCGATCCTGAAAGCGCTCGATGCCACGGCCCAGCCACCAGTTGACCAGTGAACCGAGCACGTTGCCCAGCGTCGCTACCGCGAGCAAACCCCACAGCCAGTAACGCTCGCTGACGATCAGGCCGACCAGCAGCGCTTCGGATTGCAATGGCAACAAAGTTGCCGCACCAAACGCAGCAAAGAACAGGCCGAAGTAGGCTGCCCCCATCAACGGGCCGGGTAGTCCGCCACTACCACGTCAGCGCCGTCCTTCTTCAGGCCGATCACTTGGTACGCATCGCTCATGCCGTCCATTTCCATGCCCGGCGAGCCCATTGGCATGCCCGGTGCAGCCACACCCAGCAAATCGTCGCGCTTGCTCAACGCAAGCACCTGATCGGCCGGCACATGGCCTTCAACGAATTTGCCATTGATGATCGCCGTGTGGCAGGACGCCAGACGCGGTGGTACGCCGTGCTGCTGTTTAAAGCTGCTCATGTCGCTTTCGACGTGATCTTCGACTTTGAAGCCATTGGCTTCGAGGTGGCTGATCCATTTCTTGCAGCAGCCGCAATTGGCATCGCGGTGCACTTCGATCGGGATCAGTTCGGCGGCTTGCGCCAGGGAGGAGATGAACAGGGCGCTCAGGGCGAGCAGACGCAGTTGGCTTCGCATGGGAATGGGCTCTCGACTCGGTGAAGGTCAGCAAGAACGCATTTTGACCGGTTTTTCCATCCCGGCATCAACTGAGTGTTTCCAGTTGCTACAAGACACCCGAACCAGTGTAGGAGCGAGCCTGCTCGCGAATGCGGTTGATCAGCCGCAGCTACAGTGACTGAAAAATCGCTTTCGCGAGCAGGCTCGCTCCCACAGGGGATTGGCGTAAAGGCCAGAATCCCCGTGGTCGCGGTTGGCTTAACTGACCTTGAACCGCCCCATGATTGCGCTCACGCGGCTATTGGCTTCGAGCAACTGGCGGGTATTCAGCTCGCTGGCCTGGCCGCTCTGCACCAGTTCATCGACCATGTGGCGGATCTGCACCATGCTGCGGTTGATCTCTTCGGTCACTGCGCTTTGCTGTTCGGCGGCGGTGGCGATCTGCGTGCTGAGGCTGTTGATGTGGCTGACCGAGCCGGCCATTTCGTCCAGCCCCGAGTTGACTCGGGCGGTGGCGTCAGCAGCGGACTGGCAACTGGCCTGGGTGTTTTCCATGGCACTGACCGAGGAACTGACGCCTTGGGTCAGACGGGTCAACATCTCGTTGATTTCCGAGGTGCTGGCCTGAGTGCGGGCGGCGAGGGCGCGGACTTCATCCGCCACCACCGCAAAGCCGCGCCCCTGTTCACCGGCACGTGCCGCCTCAATCGCCGCGTTGAGGGCGAGCAAGTTGGTCTGCCCGGCAATCGCACCGATCACGCCGAGAATCTCGGTAATGCGCTGGGCGTCCTGCTGCATGTTTTCAACTTTGTGTGTAGCGCTGGCCACTTCGTCGATCAGCGCGACCACGCTGTTGGTCGCTTCACCCACCACGACGCGCGAGCGATCAGCGTTTTCATTGGCGCGCTGGGTGAACGCAGCGGTTTCAGCGGCATTCTGCGCCACGCTTTCAGCGGTGGAGCTCATTTCGGTAATGGCGGTGACGGTCTGGTCGGTTTCCGAGGCGTGACGCAGCAGAATCTGGCTGGTGTGCGCCGAAGTGCGTTGCAGATTGTCGAGGCTGGAGGCCATGGCGCCGGTGGCCTGGGTGACTTCGCCGATCATGTTCTGCAAATAGACGATGAAGGTGTTGACCGAATGGCCGATGGCGCCCAGTTCGTCCTCAGCGCGAATGGTGATGCGACGGGTCAGGTCGGCGTCACCGCTGGACAGTGAATCGATGTTGGCTTTCAGAGCCTTCATGCGCTGTACCAGTTTGCGAATCGCGTAAACCTGCAACAGCACCAGCAGGATCACCAGCGGAATCTGGATCAGGCTGAGACTGTTGAGCACATCGTCACGCTGGGCGGTGAGCATTTTGGTCGGCAGGGCGGTGGCGAGGAACCACGGTGTGCCCTCGATAGGGCGCATGAAGAAGGTGGCGTCTTCACCGTTGTTGTCGAACTCGACGCGTTGCGCTTTATCGCGGTTCTGCAGGCCGGTCTTGATCTGATTGACGAAGGTTGAGCTGGCCGCCAGTTCGTTGATGTTTTTCAGCACGATCGGGCCGCTGATGCGCGAGCTGTTGCTGATGATCTTGCCGTCAGCCTCGACGATGAGCATTTCGGCGTTGAGGTCTTTTTCCTTGCGCGCCACCAGGTCGTTGAAGAAGCCCAGGGTCACGTCGATGGTTGAAACGCCCCAGGGACTGCCGTTCTTGTAGATCGCCATGGCGCAGTTGGTGCGCGGCTCGGCACTGGCGTCGTCCTTATAGGCAGCGGCCCACGCGCACTGGCCGCGCGGGGTGGCCATGCCGCCCTTGTGCCAGCTCTGGTCGTAGTAGTTCGGTGCGGCGTCGCTGTTCCAGAAGGTATTGACCTTGAGCTGACCCGAGGCATCGCGGTGCCAGAAGGTGCTGAACTTGTTGCGCCCGGCTTCGCGCTGGCCCGGCAACGGCCAGATACCGCCGCCAAAGACTTTCAGTTCGCCGTACTGATCCACCAGCCCTGGCAGCACCACGTCGATGGCGGCGCTGTCGAGCAGGGGGATGGTCTGGGTGATGCTGCGTTGCTGCGCCTGCACCTTGTTCAGTTCGCCCTGAATCTGCACGGCGACTTCGGCGATGCGGTTGAGCACGACCTTCTCTTCCGTATCGCGCAGGGTCGGTGCGACCAGTTGGCTGATGCCGACCACGGTCAGCACGGACAACAACAGGATGAACAGAATCAGAAACAGCGTGTAGCGAGCCTGAATAGTGCGCAGTGCGGGCATGGAACTGATCCTTGAGCGGCTTTTTGTTGGAGGGCAGGAATAAAACAGGACGGGTATCACAGCGTATCGTCGTTCCGGGCGGAAGCTTTAGGTACTTGCGTGCCGAAAGAACTCAGGGCGATGACCGGTTGGTATCGGGATTGGTACATCCATCGCAATCGCCACAGTTGTTACATCCTGATGACGGCTCTGAAGCAATGTTTGCGGGCCTTAAGCTCAGTGTCATGAATGTACGAGATTTGTAAAAAAGCGCACAAAAGGGTTGGTTGGATCAGGCGAAGCGGCCGATACTCGCGCCCATTCAATTGGTTGGAACAAGGACATTTCATGCTCATTGCACAAGGAATCCTCGCATGACGATCGGCTATACCGGCGCCTGGGAAAGCAAGGCGGGCGTAATGGTCCGTGATACCGGCGCGAAAAAGCAGGTTTCGCAGAGCGTCAAGGTGCAGCAGATGCTGACCCTGGTCGGCAACGATCCGAATGCGCTTAACGTCGCGGAGATGGACAAACAGGGTTTGCGCAAGCAGATCAAGGGCTTTGATCCAGCCAACGTCTCCGTAAAGCAGTTGGGCAACCTCAGCGAATTCCTGCGCGGGCGCGGCCTGATTTCCGAGATCACCTCGATCACCTTGCTCAATGCCGGCGACAAATTCGACCGCTTCGGTGTGCAGAAAGACCCCGACGCCAAGTTCAACGCGCTGGAATATTTTGCCACTCAGCTCGATGCCATCCAGACCAACAGTCTCAATGGCAATTACTACGGCAAGAGCCTGATTCCCGAATTCAAGAAAGCCATTTACGTCCTGCAGAATCTCAAGACCTATGGTGAAGGCAATGCGGCAGTTCCGTCCGACAAAGGCCTGACAGCCAAGGCCTGACATCGGCTGGTGAAGCCCGCTCATCCGTGTGCGGGCTCGGGCTGTTTACACCGCAGCCATGGCTCGCCCGGTGGTTTGACGTTGTGCCTGGTCGTGTAACTGCTGCATGTGCGGGCAATGCAATGTCAGCTTGCGCGTGCGGTAGCCGCGATGAAACAACGTCAGCCAGCCTCCTCGATTGTCTTGCGCAGGCGCCAGACCGGTGAAGGCAAAACCGATGGCGTTAAGACTGTGCAGATCCACGGCAAACTGTCGGGACAGCTGCAAACGAATCGAAATCAGCCAATGCCCGGGCAGCGTTCGCAACTGATCGAGCAGTTCCGGTTCGAGTTTTTCCACGAGCATTTCATGGCGATTGCCGTGTTGTTCAACTTGAACCGAGGGCCCGCGCCAGCATGCTGCGCTGGGCGAACAGCCAAACGCCGCCGTCATACGCTCCATGAACGCACGGTAGCGGGTTGGCCACGGCTGCTCCGGCAGCGGACGCTGATAGCCGTCTATGGCGCGGACACCCAAGACGATCGACTCCGGTGTTTTGCCGCCAAAGGGTGAGCGGACATAGTCCGGCAACAGTCCGGTGTTATGAAAACCGAGACCGATAGCCATGCGTTGGGTATAGGGGTGGTGGGTGACCTGTTTGATCGAAACGCTGCGACAACCCAACGCCTGTGCATGAGTCAGCAGTTGCGCGCCCAGGCGCGTGGCAATGTTCTTTCCGCGGGTATCGGGATGTACGACGCTCAAGGCCAGTTCGGCATCGTGCGAGCTTTCGCTCTGCCGATACAAAGTGGCATGGCCAAGAATCCGTTCACCCTCGACCGCAACCAGTGAGTGCCAGCGCTTGGCTGCGTGGTTCTGATTGATCAGGCAGGGCAGGTAGACGTCGCTTTGCACGTAATGATCGCCATAGACCTCGCGAAACAGCTGGCTGACTGCCGTGGCGTCGGTGTCACGGTAATTGCGCAGGATCAACGTATCCATCACGCACCTCCCTCTCGTCCGGGCCATAGCAGCGCAAGTCAACAATTCGCAGGCTTTTCCCCGCGCGAGGATGGCGCGCCAAGTCCTCGAACCGGCAACTCTGTATACGCAGCTGCAATAACCCGGCGCCTCGCAGTTGTGGTATCTGCGGATACAGTTCGATCAAGCGGGCCTCGAGTCTGTCCTCGATGCGGGTCGATCCTTCGTTGACTACGTATTTCACCGTCAATAGATCCCTGCCGTCGTCGTGCTCGATCAATAACTGCCAATCGTTGCTGCCACTGATGCTCCGGACGCTTTCGCTGATTTCATCGGTCATCAGCGACAGAATGCCGACCCGCACGCGCTGACTGTTGCCGCTGCGACCCCTGAGGGCGAATTTGCGTTGTGCAGTGCCCGACGGCTCTCGCCAGCACGCAAGATCTCCGACGGGATAGCGGATCAACGGCATCAAGCGGCGATGCAGATTGGTCAATACGAGCAGACCGGTTTGATCGCAGGCCTCGATCGTTGCGCCGCTGTGCTGATCGACAATCTCCAGCAGCACGTGGCCGTCAGGTGTGCGATGTTCTCCTTCGATGCAATCACGATGACTGGCACCAATGAATCCGCCATCGACACTGGCGTAGCCGATCGAGGCAATGCGCGCGTTGGGCAGCACTTGCTCAAGGAGCTGGCGTTGTGAGGCAAACAGACTCTCCCCGCCATAAAGCACGGTATCAACCAAGGGCAGCGCAAGGCCGCGTTGGTCGAGCCAACTGGCGAAGGTCAAAAGTTGCGCAGGCACGCCAGCCAACACGTTGATCCGGTGTTGCACGATGGCATCGGCCAGCATTGGCGGGTCGACTTCGCCGGTAAACGGAAACTCGGTGATAGGCGTTTCCACATGGGCCAGTGAATCGTGGATAAACAGAAAACTGGCATAGAGGTCGCCAGCGAAGAACAGATTGGCGACACGGTCGCGGGAGCTGAATTGCTCGCTCAGACTGCGGCCGAAAGCTTCCACTGTGCGTTGCCATTCCGTGCGGGCATATACGGAGAGCCTGCCGCCGCCGGTTGAGCCACCGGTCTTGAAGACCAGGGCGTGGGCCAGGGGGGCAGTCAGAACCGGCCATTGCGCCAGATCCGCGCTGTCTTTCCAGAAGTCTGCCGGATCAAGTAGTGGCAGTTCGCACAGCGAGCTTATTGCCTCGGGAATATCGGCGAGGCTGTTCCTGTAGTAGGGCGAATGCTTGCGGGCAAAACCCGTCAATTCGCTAATCGGGTTGGTTGTTTTCACGGTGTATTTCTTCTTGATTCGAATGAGCCAGCTCACGGCAAGCGTCAGCGGCGGAAGTCAATGACCAGCGGCGTCTTGCCGCTGTGTTTGTTTTGAACGAAGTGCTCGGGCGGGCATTGTTCGATCTGCAGCACCAGCAATCCGCTGTCGACCACGGTCATCAGGGTCAGGTAATCGGCGAGACGGTGTTTAGCGATGTCGGCTGCAAGTTCACAGTGCAGTTGCATGCGCTCGACGCCCTCGGCGCTGTGGTCCAGCTGCAACTGAAACGGCACTTGCAGCCGCGACGCCAATTCGCTCAGGGAGATGAAGTCAGTGCCGATGCGCAACAGCTTGCCGTGGCGTTGCAACAGCTCGAAGCGTGGCGACGTCAGCCCGCAGGCGCAGACGCCCGGCAGCCAGCGCCCGGTGTCGCCAATCTCATAACGCTGCACGCGCTGGCCACCTTCACGGGCGAGCGAGGTCACCAGCAGCCGACCGACTTGATCCTCGACCACCGGCACATCCTCATCGAACGCGACGATTTCCAGGTGCTGGATCTCGTTCATCAGATGGAAAACCCCATCCGCCGAAGCCTTGCAGGCATGGCCTAGCGGGCCGGCATCGACGCTGCCGTAGATCGCCGAGCGAATGCTCGACACGCCACAACTGCGCAGCAATTCACGGTTCTGCTCGCTCAGGTGCTCGCCACCCAGAAAGACTTTTTCAACCCCGCCATAAGCGCGCAGCCGCTGCTGCTCATTCAAAAACAGGCGATGCACTGTGGCGGGCATTCCCACCAGCACGTTGACCCGTTGGTCGATGATCAATTGAGCAATCTCCCGATAATTGTCATCAGCGGGGGCGGCCATGGGCAGGTGCGTCACCTTGAGCAATTCCAGCGCTTTGCTGAAGCTGAGAAAACCGCCGTACAGCCCGCCACAGAAGAACAGGTTCATGACCCGATCCCGCGCCGGATCAAGTCCAGCGGCGAACAGGCCGTCAGCGGTTGCGCGCATCTGTCGATCGAAATCGCGATAGCTGTAGCCGGCCAGAGCAGGGGTGCCGCTGCTGCCTCCGGAGCGGAAATACAACTGCGCCTGATCGTTGATGGGCTGGGCGACGAACGCCTCTTTGTTCATGATCGCAGCGCACGACTTCGCCGCGAGTGGCGGTGAATCGAGACTGGCCTGATTCGGCAGTTGCGTGGCCGCCAGACTCACCGATACCCGCCGACTCAAGCGTTGCAGCGCATAGACGCCGTCATGGGGTTCGCCTGCGTAACCGTCGTGAATGCTGCCGATCGGTGCGATACGCGTGACCCCGGCGGCGATCAACGCATGGGTAAGCTCGGCAATGCGCGGTTGCGCACACATCAGCGCGCAGCTTTGCAGGACGTTGCGCCACGGCAGCAGGGTGGCGGTCAGCAGCGCTTGCGGCAGCGGGTGCAGCAGTACGCTGCGAAACAGCGGTGAAGGCGCGAGTTGCCGATCATGGCTCCATATCACCCGCCAGCCCGGGGCGCTCCACACTTGCCCGGTATGACCGGCGAAACTCTGGCCGAGGCGGGCCATCTGCGTGTGCGTGGTAATTTGCGAGGCTTCCTGAATTGTCGGTACCAGAGCCGGCCATTGCGTGGCGCGTCGTTGCAGGGCCTGCGCCAGGCGTTCACCGATATCGCGCAAAACCTGCGGATCATCGCTGTCCACCAGCAGCCATTGCGGGCTGGAGCAGGCCTGCTGATCCAGTCGGCAGACTTCATCGGCGACGGCATCAAGCGCCTCTGGCGTAGACGATTCCGGGGTGAGATAGACGAAGCTGATGCGGTGCCCCCAATCGATCCAGCGACAACCCGGCACCAACTGTTGCCGAATCGCTTGCAGGGCCGCTTCGCCACCCCACGCTGCAACGCCGTTGGCGGGTTTGCACAGCTTGCCGATCTGCTCGGTGCTCGCTGGAATCACCGCCACATGTCCGGCCAGTTGTCCGCTTGCATCGCAGTCGACCAACGCGCGCAGCAGTTGCGCCGTCAGGCCTTGATCGCTGCGGCTGGGGCGCAACCAGTTGACGTTGCCGGCGAGCAGACTTTCCACCACCGCGCAAAAGGCCAGCAGCGGCGCGTTGGCCGGAGTGATGTGCACCACCAGGCCGAGTGGACGCCAGGCTTCGAAGCGTGGCTGGCGATAATCGAAACGACGCAGGCAATTGGCCTCGGCGCCCAATTCACGCTGGCGTTTGTAGGCTAGCGCTTCGGGCTGGCAGAAATCGATCAGAGCCTGCCGCTGCTCGTTGTCGAGGCGCAGATCCGAGTGCGCGTCATGCAGTTGCCGGGCAAATTCCGCGACTGCGTCGATGACTGTGCGGCTGTCGAGCGCCCTCGCCAAGTGTTGCGGCAACGCCTGTTGCAGGTCTTGCAGCGCTTGGTCGAGGTTATAAGCGTGGTGCAGTTGTCCATTGATCAAATACATATCAGTGACTTCCCAGTAATTCGGCGGCGGCCATTGCGCAGCTTCTGCCCGCTGTGGTCCCGGCGCGGCCGTGCAGTTCGAACCAGTCGCTGGTCAGCCCGCAGCCGCAACTTGCGCCCGGGTGCAGCGTGGCAAGGTCGCTCATGACCACGGCGTGGGCCGGGCTGGAGGAGATGTAAGGCGAGACGAAGCCGAGCAGGCCTTGTTGGCCATAGGGCAGCAGGGAAAAATCCGCCGGATCGCGAATCAGCACTCGCGAATACACCGGCACATGAAAGCGGTGACGGGCGCATTCGATGTAAGGCACGGCGTGCTCGACAGCACCGTAACCGTCGCGGCAGCGGGCCGGTTCGATGCCCAGTTGCCGATGGATATGGGCGTAAAACTGTTGTTTGGGAATTTCCTCCGCGGCCTGGGTTTTCCAGCCACCGCCAAAAAAGGCCAGCGAACCGGCGGGCAATTGCACATCCTGCACAGCGGTAGTCTGCATGCGTTGCAGGGTCTGCCAGAGAAACGCCGGGAAGCCGAAAATCCGTACCGGCAGGCCTTCTTCAGCGAATGACTGCAAGGCGGCGATCACGCCGAATACATCGAACTGATGGCCGCGACCAGTGTTACGCAAGGCGTAGACCACGCGATTGACCGGGGCAAACCGACAGAGAAACTGGTCGGTAAACGAGGTGCCCAAGGTAATGCGTCCTTCGGGTTCGTAGCTCAACAGCAGGTAGTTGCACGGACTATCGGGAGTGTCCCAGGCGTAATGGCGGAAGATCTGCGCAACCATGAACTGCGCGCGAGCCAGGCTGCGTTCGTCGTAACGCATCCGGCTTTTCTGCCCGCTGGTGCCCGACGAAGTCAGTTCCAGGGCGTCTGCGCCGGTGCTGCTCAGCAGCAGGTGTTGCTTGAAGAAACTGGCAAAGATCGGCGGCAGACGCGACCAGTCATTGAGATTGTCGAGGTCCTGCGGCGTCAGTCCATGGGCGTTTAGCCAATGGGCGTAACCCGGAGTGTGCTCGCAATGAAAGCGGCTGATTTCAGTCATCGCCCGATCAAACAGATCAGGCGCGGCTGAATCCGCACAATAGGGTTGCGTCAACGCGCACAGCGCGTCGGCATAGGGTAGGTGAGTCATCCATGTTCCTTATTGAGGCGAGGCCACATCAGCGGTGGTGGTTTGCAGGAGCCGGTAAACCATGGGCAGGCACATCAGCCCGCCGAATGCGGCCCAGAGAGCGAAGTATTCAAGACGGCTGCCGCCACCGATGGCAGCAATCAGCGAACCGCCAAGGCCCATGACGGCGATCGAAATCATGCCGGTCAGCGCCGACACCAGACCTTTGCTGTCGTCACTGGCAAACAGTGCCAGGCGATACACCGCCGCATTGCTCATGCCCAGCCCGACGGCGTACAGCGACAGACTCGCCACCACCGGTCCAAGCCCCGCACCGAGCAATGCGCACGCGGCCAGAAACAGAAGGCCCAGACAGAACGGCCAGAGCGCCAGTTGAATCAATTGCGTCAGCGAATGAGTCTGCAGCAAGCGGTCAAGAATCAGATTGCCGGCGATGACTGCCGAGAACACCGGTATCTGCCACAGGCCATATTCCAGCGGCGGCATTTCCAGTACCCGCACCAGCAGCAATGGCGCCAGGCCTATCCAGGCGATCAGCGGCAGACTCATCAGGCCGAGCGCCAGGCTGGCACAGAGGAAACGCGGATTGCCCAACAGCGCACCGTAGCGCCGACAAGTGAGGCGCCAAGAGAAGGGCACCCGGCGAGTTTGTTGACCGTCGCGGCGCTCGACGCCCACGGATTCCGGCATCCACAGCAACAGGCCGAGCCAGACCAGCGCTGCTGTGCATCCCAGCAGCAGAAAAATTTCCCGCCAGCTCAGCCATTCCAGCAGCAGGATGCCAAGCAGCGGCCCGAGCAACGGCGATAACAACGCAACATTGCCGAGCAACGCCATCAGCCTGACGGCGTCGGCTTCACAGAACACCTCCTGTAGCGCCGGATAGCTGACTGCGACGACAAACCCCAGACCCATTCCTTGCAACAGCCGCAACAGGTTGAACGCCCCAATACTGTCGGTGAAAAAAGCTGCCGCGCACGACAATCCGAACAGCGCGCTGCCCGATAACAACAGTGGTCGTCGGCCGTATTGATCGGACAACGGGCCGAGTAACCATTGCAGACACACGCCACCCAACAGATACAGGTTGAAGGCATGGGGAACATGCCGTACGTCCGCGTCGAGGTCGGTGGTGACATCCAGCATCGCTGGCATGATCACATCGCTGGCCATGTAAGTGAGCAGTTCGAAAGCGGTCAGCGCCAGACAGAAACCCGTAACCTGTCTGGGGCCGATATTGATAAGTGTTCTCTGCATGAACATCCCTGTTTATGAGTTATAGGAAGTTCGCAGAGCCTAGGCGCAGACGCACAGCCGACCTAGCCGTTTGCTGCGTCAGCAGATTTCAAAAACTTACGACATGTTTAAAGGATTGGGGCGGCGTGAAACCTGTTTACCTGGCTGCCATTGCGGCGCAAACAACGATGCCCGCGTCAGTGCGGGCATTGTTTGCGCTGGATCAGGGAGGGCGGGGCATGTCTCAGGGTCGGATGCCCATGCAGCCAAAAAACCTCAGGGGCGGTAACATGAGCACCCGTTTGCCCCGGCGCATCCCCGTAATTCGGGAGCGCATGGCGTGCAACCGGATACATTTCAATGTTTCAGGAAACCGCAATGACCCAGAAGCAACGCTTGATTTATTCGATTCTGATCGCTCTGTCGGTACTGGCGATCATGCTGGGCCTGTCCTGGCTGCAAAACGCCGGCATGATCACCGAGAAAACTTTCCAGTACGTCGCGATCGGCGTGGCCGTGGTTGTGGTGGTGATCAATGGCGTGATGCGCCGCAAGGTTAAGCCGTAACGGCGAGCACCCGTTGCCTCATTCGTGGTTGAGGACCGCTGCAGCCTGCGGGTGCAGGCTGTAACTCTTGTCGGCGTTGAAGGTGATCACGCCTTCGGCGCACAAGCGTTTCAGCACTTCGCGCACGCTGAGAAAGGACAACGGCACGTCCAGATCGAGCAACTGGCTATGCACGCCACGGACGCCCAGGCGACGATTGCTTTGTGCCGCCACCAGCAGGGCGTCGATGACTTTCAGGCGAATCAGGCTGGTGCGCAGGCCGAAACTCTTCAGTAGCACGCGGATGCGCTCATTGCCCGGACGCTCGCCGCGCTGGGTGAAATTGCCGGTGTGCGAACCCATGGAAACGCCCTGTGGCGTCTGGCTACCGTCCGATGGTAGTTGCGAGTTGTACATGCGATTACTCCTTTTCAGAGCCAGATCGGGAAAGGTTTTGTTGCGCTCTCTAAACAAGACGTTTCAGCACGACAAATCATGAAAGAAAAGATGTAGAAATTTCGTCGCAAATTCGTCCCGGCCTTGTGATGCCGGCCTCGTGCCGAAGGATTGCCCGCTAAATTTTTTTCCTCAGCTTCGTTTCTTCGTCAGGCTCATTGCGCGTGGACGCAGGGGCAATCGACCTTTCGATCAGGAGCAAGCGTGATTATTTCCAGGCAACTCACCGGGCTGGCCCTCGCCAGCACCTTGTTCGGACTGAGCCTGTCGGCCCATGCACTGAGCCCGGCTGCACAAACCAGCGCCGATATTCGCCGCACCAGTTTCGGCGTGCCGCACATTCGTGCCGAGAACGAACGCGGGCTGGGCTTCGGCATCGGTTACGCCTATGCCCAGGACAATCTGTGCCTGCTGGCCAACGAGATTGTCACGGTTAACGGCGAGCGCTCACGCTACTTCGGCCCGGAGCAGTTCACTGTCGAACAACGGGAAAACCGCGTCAGTGATGTGTTCTTCACCTGGCTCAATACTCCAGAAGCGGTCGAAATCTTCTGGCAGGCGCAACCGACGCAGGTCCGCGACCTGGTCGAGGGTTATGCCGCCGGATACAACCGCTATCTGGCCGAACGGCGCCAGCAAGGATTGCCGCAGCAATGCCAGGGCGAGTGGGTACGTGATATCAGTGCCGAGGACCTGGTCAAACTGACACGGCGCCTGTTGGTGGAAGGCGGGGTCGGGCAGTTCGCCGAGGCTCTGGCCGGCGCCACGCCGCCGCAAGCCACCGCGCAGGTCAAGCACGATGCCGAGGCGTTCCAGTTGGCCGACGCCCGTCAGCAACGTTTCGCCCTGGATCGCGGCAGCAACGCCGTGGCAGTCGGCAGCGAGCGTTCGTTCAACGGCCGTGGCATGTTGCTGGCCAACCCGCATTTCCCATGGGTCGGCGGCATGCGTTTCTATCAGATGCACCTGACCATCCCCGGCAAGCTCGATGTCATGGGCGCGGCTTTGCCGGGTCTGCCGATGATCAACATCGGTTTCAACCAGCATCTGGCCTGGACCCACACTGTCGACTCGTCGAAACACTTCACCTTGTATCGCCTGCAACTCGATCCAAAGGATCCGACCCGGTATTTGCTCGATGGCAAGTCGCTGCCGCTGAACAAACAGACGGTTACCGTGCAGGTCAAGCAGGCTGACGGCCAGGTCGTGCCGGTGAAACGCGATATCTACAGTTCGCAGTTCGGCCCGATCGTGCAATGGCCGGGCAAGCTCGATTGGGACAAGCAGTACGCCTACAGCTTGCGCGATGCCAACCTCGACAACGATCGCGTGCTCAAACAGTGGTACGCAATGAACCAGGCTAGCAATCTCAAGGATCTGCAAGACGCCGTGCACAAGATCCAGGGCATCCCGTGGGTCAACACTCTGGCGGTGGATGACAAGGGCCAGACGCTGTACATGAACCTGTCGGTGGTGCCGAATGTCAGCGCGGAAAAACTGGCCAAGTGCAGCGATCCACGCCTCGGTCTGCGCATGATTGTCCTGGACGGTGCCAACAGCGGCTGTGCCTGGGATGTCGATCCGCACGCGGCGCAGCAGGGCATTTTCGCGTCCAGCCAGTTGCCGCAATTGCTGCGCAAGGACTTCGTTCAGCATTCCAACGATTCAGCGTGGCTGGCCAACCCGGCGCAACCGCTCACCGGCTATTCACCGCTGATCAGTCAGGAAGGACAACCGCTGGGCCTGCGCTCACGATTTGCGCTTGATCGTTTGGGTGAACTGAGCAAGAAAGGCCCGCTGGCAGTCAAGGATCTGCAGCACATGGTCATGGACGATCAGGTCTATCTGGCCGCGCAGGTCATGCCCGATCTGCTGAAGTTCTGCGGCGCCGATCTGGGCAGCGATGCGGCCACGCTGAAGCCGGTCTGCGCCAGCCTCAAAGCCTGGGATGGTCGTGCCAGTCTGGATTCCGGGATCGGTCTGGTGCACTTCCAGAACATCATGCAGGCGCTGCTTGAATCACCGGATATCTGGCGTGTTGCATTCAATCCGGCCGATGCGCAACACACTCCGCACGGCCTGGCGCTCGAACAACCGGCCGTGGCCAAGGCGCTGCGTGAAGCGATGCTGGCGTCGGTCGAGCGGGTCGCAAAAATGGGCCTGAAACCTGAAACGCGCTGGGGTGATATCCAGGTGGTCAGCAGTGGCGGGCGGCAAACGCCGATTCATGGCGGGCCGGGTACGCTGGGCATCTACAACGCGATGCAGAGCGTGCCCCGTGATGACGGCAAACTTGAGGTGGTCAGCGGCACCAGCTATCTGCAAGTGGTGAGCTTCGACGAAAAAGGCCCGCATGCCCAAGGGCTGCTGGCGTTCTCGTTATCCAGTGATCCGGCGTCGAAATATTCACGCGATCAGACCGAGGCGTTTTCGAAGAAACAGTGGAGTGTCCTGCCATTCACTGAGCAGCAGATCCAGGCGGATCCGCAATATCAGGTGCAGACGATCAAGCAGGATCAGGCAGGGAAGGTGGCAGCGCAGTAAACAGTCGTCGCCTGAAACAAACGAAGGCCGCCTCCCGCAAGGGACGCGGCCTTCAGCTTTTCGGCGGGCGCTGCGGCATCGAATTGATTACCGGGTTGCCTTCCTTGTTGCGGGTCAGGTAGACCGGCAGCACTTTTGGCAGGCTGTTGGCGAGGTTGTTCATCTCTTTGATGTTGTAGACACCGCCCACGCGGATCGCGCCGGTACTGGTGTCGGCCAGCATCAACGGCTTGTCCAGGTAACGGTTGATCAGCGGCAGGGCGTCGTGCAGCGCAAGGTTGTCCAGTATCAGTCGGCCGCTGCGCCACGCCAGCGAGGTATCGCCGGGGTAGGTCTGACTGATTTGCGGGGTGTAATCGCCATGTCGGTAGCGTGCCTGCATCGATGGACTCAGACGCAGGCCGTCGCCCGGCAGATCGCGATTGCTGCTCACCAACACCGAACCTTCGATCAGATTGACCCGAACCTGATCTTCATACATCCACACGTTGAATCGGGTACCGGTCACGCGGATCTTGCCATCGCCGGCGCGCACCACGAACGGATGAGACGCGTCATGGCTGACATTAAAAAACGCCTCGCCCTTGTTCAGAGTGGCGCGACGTTCATGTTTGTAATTGCTGAAAGTCAGGTCGGTGTTCAGGTTGAGTTCCAGCTGGCTGCCGTCACTCAGAGTGATCTGACGCACACTGTCGGTGGCGGCGTAATGCTGATAACTGTTGGGCACCCAGCCCAGACTCCAGCCGCTGTAGGCCGCGAGCGGCAAGCCGATAGCGCAGGCGCCGGCGATGACCGCAAACTTGCGCCACGAACGCAAGGGTTTGCGCTGCGCCGCGAGCGCCTCGGGTTCGGTTCGAGGCAGATCTCCGGCGACTTCCCAGATTTCCTGCATGGCTTCGTATTCAAAGGCATGCAGCGGATGGGCTTCGTGCCAGTCTTCAAATGCGCGACGCTCCTCGTCCGTGCAGTCAGCGGCGTGCAGACGCATGCACCAGTGCGCGGCGGCATCGGTGATCGCATCGTATTCGGCTTCCGAGAGAGTGTCTTGGGTCATTGACTCGTCCTGATTTCGCTCATTCTAACCTCGCCGGCAGGCTGCCGAGAACATCCGTCATGGCATTTACCCATCAACGTGGAACTTATTTTTCCCTGTGGCGCCCAAAAAAACAGGAAGCAACTGCCTACTATCCATAAATGGAGTGAAAAAATGATCAAAAAGACATTCGCAGCCCTGATCGCCACTGCTGGTTTGCTCAGCGCCGGTGCCGCTCTGGCGGACAAGCCGGGCGCAGGCTGGATCACCATCGAAAAAGCCATCGAGGTCGCCAAGACCAAGGCCGGTTATGTCGAGGTCTATGAGATCGGCGCCGACAATGACGGCTACTGGGAAGGCGAAGGGCGCAAGGCCGACGGCACTGTTTACGAATTTCGCATTGATGGCGCTTCCGGCAATGTGCTGCGGGACCAGAAGGACTAACCCACCTTAAGCACTCACTGATTCTTGTGTTGAGCAATGCGCTGGCGCGACGTCAGCGCATTTTTTTGTCTTCACGGCAGCGCTTGCGAGGCTCCTGCCTGATCCGACCCCGGCGCAGCTGACGATAGAGGGGCGGGAAGCGGGTCGAGCTGGCGGCCCAGTTCACTGATGAGCAACGCGATCGAATCGGCGTTGGCGAGCATGACGTCAATCCTTGCATCTGCAGAATCAGGGCGGCAAAACGCCAGGCGTGCATCTGCAAGGTTTGTGGTGTTGGTAAGGCTGAGGATTTTTTGGTAATTGCCGGCATGCGCCGGCATTTTGTCCAGGTCGGTCCAGACCTGTTTGCCGGTCTTCACCGCAAACAAGTGCTTGCCGTAGCGCGACAATAAGCTGCGATGACGTTCAATAGATTCCTTGGCATGTTTGCCCGGGGTCGTCCTCGTATCGATGAGGTCCAGATAAGGCGCCATGGCCTGCACGGCGACAAGATCGTCGCTGTCGCAAACCAGATGCGAGAGCTCATGGATCAGCGTTACAGCGCGGGCATGGGAATCAACATTGAACCGAGGAGGCAAATGCGCAGTGTATTTATCCAGTCCCGGGTTGAAAAACAGCTCAGTGAGATGAATGATTTTTCGTTTGTCCTGTTTGAAAACGAATGCCACGGTATTGCCACTGCCAGGTCCGTTCAGACCAGTAAAAAAGCGTTCGGTGTAGAGCAGATCGTCTTTCGGGTTCGTCAGTTCTCGGCAAACAGGAATGATCACCTTCTCGAATTTCCTGAGCAGCGTGGGCGTTATCACCGACACCTCGAAGAACTTCTTCAAAACCGTCTCTAACCGCGTGCCCGTAAGGTTGTCGCGCTGCGTAACGTAGTTATGCAGACAATTGACTGCGTATTCTCTTGCACGATTTACCGCTTGCTGTATCACGAACGCCCTGGCCGGATAGCGACGGTTGATCTGGGCCATGCCTCTGGCCTGGATATACATTTCTACGGAACGGTTTTCCTCGACTTCGTGTTGCACAGGGTCACGTTTTTTTGACCGGCAGCGATACACCTGCTGGCTGGTGCTTGCGACGACCAGACGGGAGTTTTTCTCCTCGAGTGCCGGCCCCTGACTGCCGTCTTTTTTGCGCAAATACCAGGTCTTTTCGACCTGGACCGTCGGATACACCTTGCCGGCAATGGCGGCGTATTTCTGCGTCGTCGACGAATCGCCATAGACCAGCTTATTGGCATCGAGCTTGAGGCTTTCCAGCGCCGTGCTGCTTTCGAAGGGCTGCAGATCCACGCGGGCGGGCGTTACCGGTGACACTTTTGCCCAGCGAGAGGCTGCTTGCACCGTCGTGGCTGTACCCTCATGTGCGTGCGCTTCTGCGGCGAATTCGGTACTGACCGTTTCTGCCTCGCTTTCCCACGACAGACGTCCCAGGCTGAAGAGGGTAATCGCCCCTGCAATGAAGCTTTTCAGGGCGTTCGCCCAGTGGTGATCCTGCAGGCCTTCAGCGGAGGCCTTGAAATCCTGATAGCTGCGCCAAAGGAAAAATCCGCAGGCGAGCTTGCCCGGCAACACGTGCGGCACCAGGCGGACGCCGTGGCTGAACAGAAACTTCACTGCTTCCCAATCTGCCTGGGCGTTGATCTGTGGTTGGCTGCGCAGCATTTGTGGCAGAAGACTCAGGGTGTCTTTGTGCAACCGCTCGAGCACGTTGCCCTTTATGGGGGAGTCATGAAGGGTGATTTCACTGTTTTTGCCGATCGTTGTTTTCAACAGGCTCTTGAATACGGCCTGCTGCGCGTCAGGCAGACGCCGGATGAGCAAGTTCTGAAAGTGGCCGGGGGTATTGAGTGCTTCGATCAACTGTGCTTCGTTCTCGAACTCGCGAAATACCCATCTTGAGTAAGGCGCATAGAGGACCCGGGGACCTGTTTGCCCTGCGCCCGGACCGAAGACATACAGTCCGAGCGCATCTACGCAATCAGCGCCTGAAGTCTTGATCAACGATAGCGGACAAGCGATGGCGTGAGCACCGTCGACCATCGCCCGCGCTATCCCGTCCGGCATATCGAGGACCTGGCAGATATAGTCGTAGCCGGTATCGGAGAGTTGCTGTTGCAACTTCATCGAGTGGGCGTGCTGCATCAATTGCCAGGGCAGCTGGCGCAAGAATCGTTCTTTGCTGAGGCGTGCTGACGCGCTATCAGCTGTCAGCGCTTCCGTCACTTTCGCGGTGTAGGTAGTGGCAACGTCGAGAGATTGCAGCAGTTGCCGTACGGCGGACTGGCCAAAATCCTTCGGTAGTGCCGTCGCGGTTGTCGATGCCACTTTGAAACCGCTGTCCTGCACGACGTTGTAGTGATGCAAGCTAAACTCCAGCAAGTCACAGGCAGGGCCGGCCAGTGTCAGGTTGGGGGTGATCCGGATGTCCTGTGGCTTGAGGCCGTTGCCTGGAAATCGCGCATCGAGCAGTGTCTTGAGTGTCTGCTCGATATGAGTGGCCAGCGCCGGGACCTCATCGAGGAAATCCTTGCCGTCGATGAACGCGCGGCGCAGTTCATCCAGCAACGCCAGTTGCGTGCGCTGCTCGGTCGCCGAGGCCATGCGCAACCAGTCGGGATAATCCAGATGACTGGCAAGGGTTCGTGCAAGGTCAACGGCGCGGCGCAGATTGGTATCGATCACCGCGCTTTTCATTTGCTCAAGGTAAGTCTGCAACCTGTCCTGGTCCTTGATACAAACGCGCAGCTCTTCTGAATCGGCCAGGAAGTGTTCAATGCCCGATTGCATGCGATTACTGGAAACCCGGTCTTCAATCAATTGAAAACTGCCCAGGGTGTATTGCTGGTCCAGTCGACGTTGAGCTCTTGGCAGATTTTCCAGCAGCGTGTGACTCTGGTTGTTGTCATCCAGGCGTTGTTGCAATTGCTTCTGCGCGACGGCGATATTCTCGAACTGTTCCAGCCCCGTGGCCGGTGTCCACAGGATGGCGCGTCCGGAATGCTTGTCATCCATGCCGCCGCGCTCGGTCAGGAGCACGCAGTGAGCGAGCGGCAGCGCACCTTTGAACTCGGCACAGGTGAGGGTGAGCGACCATGCATCGGGGCGAAAACCATTGAGTGACTGGCGCTCCCTGCGTGTCGGATGCGTGGCATCGAACACGGTGTCGACGATCTTTCGCTCCGCCTCCAGCCATGACCCGCTGAGACTGCGCAGGTAGGCCTCACCGCGCAGGCCATCTTCGAACGCCTGGGCCAGCTTCCAGAGAATGCCCTCGAGAAAGACCCGCTGTTCGCCGCCGTGGCCGGTCGGCTGGTCTTTGAAGTGGCTGGTCAGATTATCCAGCGTCCGTCCCAGACTCGTCGCCTGCTGCGCAGCCTTGTCCGCTTGCACGAGTGACGATGGCGGAGTGCTGGTGAATAACGGACGGGTACTCCAGCGCTGATTGACGTCGAGCTTGAGCAGCCGTTCATGAATCATTGAGCGGATATCCAATGCCTTATCAAAGAGTGCATGGATATCGGTGGTGCGTTTGCTCTGACGAAAGCGCTGCAACACGAATTCAATGTTCTGGCGTTGTTTGGTGATGACGGTCTCGAACAGCGTCGTCATGATCTCACCGCCAATGTTTTCCCCGGATACCTGTGCGTTAGTGAAGCCAAGGTAGCGATTGCGCTCTTGCAGGTTCATCAGCCCGTACAGCTCATCTTCGTGCCCGGCAGCTCGCAGTTTGGCGGTCAGTGTCTGTTTGAGGTCGGCGTAGTCGGTGAGCACCTGCAGGCCCTGGCTGGGCGTATAGAGATAAGCCTTGTCATGATTGATCATCAGCGAACCGGCCAGCTCGACACAGGCTGTCTCTTCGCTCAGGCACACGGTTTCGAACGTTGGCCGCCGCACTGCAACGCTTGGCTCACGGACCAGACAGTGCAGGGCGTCGAATTCGCTGGCAGTGAGGATCTGCGTTTCGCGCTTGATCATCAGATCGGCTCGCGCTTGATCCTGTAGCGTCTGGCTGAAGAAAGTACGTCTGGGCGAGCCCTCGAATGAGGCGCCATTCCAATAGATCTCAAGCTGCCGAAACAACAGCATGGTCAATTTTCCCGATGCGCACTCGATCGCATGGGTCCAGGCAGACTGATCGTCTTCGCTGACCGAACGAGCGGGATGGGTAAATTCTACGGTCTGACCGTGCGGCCAGCCCTGGCGATGAAAGTGCAGCAGCAGCGCGTCACTCAGCGACAGCGCGTCGACCCACTGTTTGCCCTCAGAGGAGGTCGTCGAATAGAAAACGACCCGGGTAAGCGACTGTTGCAACGCGGCAAAATGCGCTTCGAGCAGTTCGTCGAGAATCTTTTCCAGCAACGTTGCAAGGGATGGCAGGCGTTTGAGCTCGTCCAGCAGGTCACGGGCGCACCTCTCCAGGGATTCGCCGATAGCCGCTTGTTGGTCCTCGAACACATCGCCTTCGATGGTTTCGCAGGTCAGGGTAATCCCGCGTTTTTCCACCAGTTCCTTGCGCAGCGAAACCGAGAGGAAAGCCAGCAGATCATCAGCTTCCCCGGCATTGTCGAGGCGTGTCTGCAGGGCGTCCGTCAGTGCTTGGCGGTCAGCGAATTTTTTCAGGCCATCGTAGGGCGTATAGAGAAACACGCCGTTGTCTTCCGGCCCTGCGCAGAGCATGAAGCTGCCCGCCAGCGGCACGGCCTGTTGCTTGTCGGCGTTGAGCAGGATGCGTTCGGCCAGCATCGGCGGGGTCTGCTTGTTGCGCAGCGATTGCGTCGCCAGTTGCGCATGGGCGAGCCAGTCGAAGTCTTTGCTGTTGAGACCGTGTGCCGGACCCAGGGCAGCATGCAGGCCGGGTGAATCGAATATCACTGGAAACAACAGCGGGGCAGTCGGGGTGAACATCATTGCAACTCTGAACGGGGCGCCATCGGGCTGGAACTCAACAGTAGATGCGCAGACTGGAGCACTTGCGGTAGATAGTTACCGCACACGCTGACCGTGAAATGTGCATCTGGGCGCGCCAGCGGATGCCGATCAATCGAAGGGTTGACAGCTGGCAGCTCGGGCGCGGTTAATCGGTGGGCAAATTCGACCGTACGCTGTTGTTCCCTCCAATAATCATTCTGGAGCTTCAGATGTCTGCGCTACACGATCATGGCTCGTCCACAGTGTCCCTCGAGGCACTGACGCAACTGCTTGAAACGATTTTTCTGCGCCACGGCACTTCCAGCGACGTCGCCCGGGTGCTGGCCGCCAACTGCGCCAACGCCGAACGCGACGGCGCTCACAGTCATGGCGTGTTTCGCATCCCCGGTTATGTCTCGACGCTGAAAAGTGGTTGGGTCAATGGCCATGCGGTGCCCCAGGTTGAAGACGTCGCGCCGGGGTTTGTCCGGGTTGACGCTGGCAACGGTTTTGCCCAGCCTGCGTTGTCAGCGGCCCGACCGCTGCTGATCGAGAAGGCGCGTCATGCCGGGATCGCGGTGCTCGCGATCCGCAACTCGCATCATTTCGCTGCTTTGTGGCCGGATGTTGAGCCCTTCGCCGACGAAGGTCTGGTCGCGCTGAGCGTGGTCAATAGCATGACCTGCGTGGTGCCCCATGGCGCTGATCGGCCATTGTTCGGCACCAATCCGATTGCCTTCGCCGCACCAAGAGCCAACGCCGCGCCGATTGTGTTCGACCTTGCCACCAGCGCCATCGCCCATGGCGATGTGCAGATCGCCGCGCGCAAAGGTGAAAAACTCCCGGCCGGCATGGGTGTCGACAGCCTCGGCCAACCGACCCAGGACCCCAAGGCGATTCTCGAAGGCGGCGCGTTGTTGCCGTTCGGCGGGCATAAAGGCTCGGCGCTGTCGATGATGGTCGAGTTGCTGGCGGCGGCATTGACCGGCGGCAATTTCTCATTCGAGTTTGACTGGTCCAACCATCCTGGCGCGAAGACGCCATGGACCGGCCAGCTGTTGATCGTCATCGACCCGAGCAAAGCGGCGGGGCAGAGCTTTGCCCAACGCAGCGAGGAACTGGTACGGCAGATGCACGGGGTCGGGCTCAAGCGTTTGCCGGGGGATCGGCGGCATTTGCAGCGTGCCCGCTCATTAGCGCAGGGCATCACGCTGGATGAACAGACGCTGGGGCAGTTGCGGGAGTTGGCGGGCGACTGAGTTTGCACAAGGCATAAAAAAGCGAGCCCCAAGGCTCGCTTTTTTTGTGGCGCTGGAACTCAGCGGCGGCCGAGCAGCAGGCCCACCACCAGGCCGAAACCGGCGGAGACCGCCACGGTTTGCCAAGGGTGGCCACCGATGTAGTTCTCGGTGGCTTCAACAGCGGGTTTGGTGCGGTCGCGCACGCTGGACACCGAATCCAGTGCCAGCTGCAGCTTCTGGGCGATTTGTGCGCGCAGGGTTTCTGCTTCTTCGCCTACCAGTGAAGCGCTGCTCTTGAGCAGTTTGTCCGATTCTTCGATCAGAGCCTGAAGCTCGCTGAAAGCTTGATCCTTGATTTGCTCTTCGGCAGCTTGCGAGGCGGTTTTACGGGCCATTGGGTGACTCCTTGCAGGTGAATGGACAGTGACCAATGGAGTGTAGCGGCAGGCGAAAAGTTGCATGTCATTCGCGGACAAGGGAAAAACCTGCACCGGAGATTTGTGTCGAGCGTGTAAGATGTCGCCATTTTACGCAGCAGGATAAATCCCCATGAGTTTCAATCTGGCCGACAAATCCCTCGCAGAGCGCGCAGCGCTGGAAGACGAGAAATCCCGTCTGTTCGAACTCTGGCAGAACAATCTGGGTAAAGCCAAAGGCGAAGCCGCGCGCCTGTTTGGGGAGCGCTCCAAGCGCAAGGGCAAATGGGCCGAGTGGGTCCGCGCCGAGCTGGACGGCATGTCGCCGCCGGAGTTCGCCAACATGGTGCGCAGTGAAGTCAATCGCCTGATGGCGGCGAACAAATAATCCGCTTCACGCCTGGCTGAACGTGGCAGCAATCGCCTCGCGAACCTTGACCAGCACCGGATCGATCTGCGTGCTGGTGCGCCAGCCCAGTTCCACCGGATAGCGTGGTAACGCCAGAGGGCAGGGCAGCAACGCCAGCCCGCTCAGCGCCGCGATGCTTGCGGCGGCATGGGCCGGGATCGTCGCCACCGCCTGACTGCCTTTGAGCAAAAAGGGCAGTGCAGCAAAATGCGTGGTCGACGCGCAGACTCGCCGGCTCAAACCCACTGCCGCCAATCCTTCATCGGTAATGCCGATAAAGCCGCCCGACGACACCAGAATGTGCTCGCGTTCAACGAACTCCTGCAACGCGATCTGCTGTTGGCCTGGCGCGAGACTGGCCGGGTCGACCAGACACGCATAGCCGCCTTCCCCCATCACCTGACGGCTGAGCAGGCGCTCGGCAAATCCTCCGGCAGTGATCGCCAGATCGATGCTGCGTTCCATCAGCGCGCGGGCGACGATCTGGCTGTGGGTCTGGCGAAATATCAACCGCAGCTTCGGCGCACGGCGGGCGATTTCCTCGATCAGGCGGCGGCCGTAGGCAATTTCAAAATCATCTGACAGACCAATCGCCACCGAGCGCCCCTCGTACTGATTGGCCGCTGGATCAAGCATGGCCAGACTTTGCCGGCATTTGTTCAGGGCATCGCTGATCACCGGTTTCAGCTGATTGGCTTGCAGGGTCGGCGCCAGACCGCGCCCGGTGCGCACGAACAACTGATCGCCATACACCTCACGCAAGCGGCGCAATGCCGCGCTGACTGCCGATTGCGTTACGCCCAGGCGCAGGGCGGCGCGGCTGGCACTGGATTCGTCGTGCAGCGCTTCGAAAACTTTCAGCAGGTTGAGGTCAATGTCGGCGATATTCATTTGGCTCATATCATTCAGCAGTGGGCAGGGCTTTATTCATGATCGCGTGACGCCGGAGAATCGGCAACACCTGAACCTGATGGAGTAAATACCATGGCCAAATCCATAGTCGCGGCGTTGCAGATCGGTGCATTGCCCGGCGGCAAAGGCGAAACCCTTGAACAGATCCTGAGCTGGGAAGACGCAATCCGCGAATCCGGCGCCGCGTTGGTGGTGATGCCGGAAGCCCTGCTCGGTGGCTACCCGAAAGGCGAGGGCTTCGGCACCCAATTGGGCTACAGACTGCCCGAGGGGCGCGAGGCCTTCGCGCGGTACTTTGCCAACGCCATTGATGTGCCTGGCGCCGAAACCGACGCCTTGGCCGGATTGTCAGCGCGCACCGGGGCCAATCTGGTGATCGGCGTGATCGAGCGCGCCGGCAGCACGTTGTATTGCACGGTGCTGTATTTCGATCCGCAGGCCGGGCTGCTCGGCAAACACCGCAAGCTCATGCCCACCGGCACCGAGCGACTGATCTGGGGTAAGGGTGACGGCTCGACTTTGCCGGTGTTTGACACCCAGGTCGGCAAGCTTGGCGCCGTGGTGTGCTGGGAAAACATGATGCCGCTGCTGCGCACGGCGATGTATGCCAAGGGTGTTGAGGTCTGGTGCGCGCCGACCGTGGACGAGCGCGAAATGTGGCAGGTCAGCATGCGCCACATCGCCCACGAAGGCCGCTGCTTCGTGGTCAGCGCCTGTCAGGTGCAGGCCTCGCCGAATGCCTTGGGGGTGGAGATTGCCAACTGGCCGAGTGATCGACCGTTGATTGCCGGTGGCAGCGTGATCGTCGGACCGATGGGCGATGTGCTGGCGGGGCCGTTGCGCGGGGAAGCGGGCTTGCTTACGGCGCAGATCGACACCGATGAACTGATCCGCGCGCGGTATGACTACGATGTGGTCGGCCACTATGCGCGGCCGGATGTGTTCGAGTTGACCGTTGATGAACGCGCGAAGCCGGGGGTGCGGTTCAATACCTGACCCTGAAACTTGTAGAGAACCTGTGGGAGCTGGCTTGCCAGCGATGGGGCCATGTCAGTCGACATCTTTTTGGCAGATGCACCGCTATCGCTGGCAAGCCAGCTCCCACAGGGATCGGTGCCCGATCAGAAAACTTTTTACCAAGTCGCCGCACTCGCTTTAGGCAGGCTCAACTTGCCGCTGTCGGTAAAGCGCATCGTGCCAAACAAACCGCCCGCCAGTTTGCCGCGCAGTACGTAGGGCAGGTTATCGAGGCTTTGCGTCTGGCTCAGGCCCAATGTCTGGCGCAGGAACGAGAACGCCGAGACGCTGACCGGTACCGTGACAATGGCTTCAGAGAAACGCGGGATCGAGCCGCTCTGATCGCTCACACCCGAAGCCAGCGAATGACCATTGACCTCCAGATCCAGGGCGATGCCGTTGTAATCGATCGCCGTTTCATTGGGGTTCTGTACGCGCAGCTTGATCGCGAAGCGCACTTCCAGTTCCTGGCTGGGCAAGGGTTCGAGGCCGACCACGTTGATGTTCACCGGGTCGCGATTGGGAAACAGTGCGCAGGCACTGAGCGACAACAGCAGAAGCGACAGGATGACGGCGTGGACGCGGCGCATAAAAATCTCTCGACAAAAAAGGGCTGAACCGTTGCCGGTGCAGCCCTTTTTGCCAAGGCGCGACGTCAGCGGTTCAACTGTGCGACAGCCGCCGCTTGGCCGGGTTCACCTTTGGCGGTGACGTCGGGGTTTTCCATGACCTGCAGAATCGACGCTTCCGGGTCGAAATCATCTTCTTCCAGCTCGATGAATTCTTCCGGCAGGAAGATGTTCAGCACGATAGCGCACAACGCACCGACAGTGATTGGCGATTCGAAGATGTTGCGCAGCGCTTGCGGCAGTTCGCGCAGGACTTCCGGCACCGCCGCAATACCCAGACCCATGCCCAGCGAGATCGCCACGATCAGCATGTTGCGCCGATGCAGACCGGCTTCGGCGAGGATCTTGATTCCGGCCACGGCGACGGTGCCGAACATCACCAGTTCGGCGCCACCCAGCACCGGTTTCGGCATAAGTTGCAGCACCGCGCCGATCATCGGGAACAAACCGAGCAACACCAGCAGCCCGGCGATAAAAAACGCCACGTAGCGGCTGGCCACGCCGGTCAATTGGATCACGCCGTTGTTCTGCGCAAAGGTCACCATCGGCATGCTGTTGAACACTGCCGCCATGGCCGAGTTCAGGCCATCGGCGAGCAGGCCGGATTTGATGCGACGGATGTACAGCGGGCCTTTCACCGGTTGCCGCGAGATCATCGAGTTGGCGGTCAGGTCACCGGCCGCTTCCAGCGGCGACACGAGGAAAATCACTGCCACCGGCACGAACGCCACCCAATCGAAGTTGAAACCGTACTTGAACGGCACCGGCACGCTGACCAGCGGCACCTCGGGCATCGAAGCGAAGTCCACCGTGCCCATCAGCCAGGCCACCACGTAGCCGAGGGTCAGGCCGATGACGATCGCGCCCAGGCGCAGAAACGGCACGTCGACACGGTTCAGCACAACGATGGTGCCGATCACCAGTGCCGCGAGAAACACATGGCTGGCCGCGCCAAGATCTGGCGCACCGAAGCCGCCGGCGATGTCGGTCATCGCCACTTTGATCAGCGACAGGCCCATCAGCGTGATGATCGTGCCGGTCACCACCGGCGTGATCAGCATGCGCAGTTTGCCGATGAACTGGCTGAGCACCACTTCGATGAACGCGGCGAAGAAGCACACGCCGAAGATCGTCGAGAGGATTTCGTCAGTGCCACCGCCACGCGCCTTGACCATGAACCCGGCGCTGAGAATCACACTGATGAAGGAAAAACTGGTGCCTTGCAGGCAGAGCAGACCGGAACCCACCGGGCCGAATCGCTTGGCCTGGACAAAGGTGCCGAGGCCGGAGACGAACAGCGCCATGCTGATCAGGTAGGGGATTTCACTGTGCAGACCGAGGGCGCCGCCCATGATCAGGGTCGGGGTGATGATGCCGACGAAACTCGCCAGCACGTGTTGCAGCGCGGCGAACACCGTGGCGGTCAGGTGCGGACGGTCGTTGAGGCCGTAGATCAGGTCGTTGTTGCGCGGGGTTTTGTCAGAGGCGGTCATGATGAGGTGCGCGCCGCAAGGCGGGGCCGGGTCAGAAAATGGGTGCGCAGAATGCCGGAAGAGGGCGGCGAGGGCAACGAGCAATAACTGCCTGAAAGGTCAGGTTTTACTGCCTCTCCCTTGTTCTGATCGTTCCCATGCTCCGCGTGGTAATGCAGACCGGGACGCTCCGTGTCCCTTCCAGAGCTGGAACGCGGGAACGATCAAGCGTGCCTCGACCGGCAATGGGAAAGCGCCCGTGGCATACTCCCGCGCATGACTTTCGACTCCCCCCTCAGTGCCTGGCAATACGCGGTCGACCACAAGGGTTTCATCCAGGATGAAGCCCAGGAACACGCGGTATGGGCCTTGCAAAAATGCCATGAAGCCTTGCACGCTGGTGCCCGTTCGGTCGGCGGCGTGTACCTGTGGGGGCCGGTCGGGCGCGGCAAGACCTGGCTGATGGATCAGTTCTATCAGAGCCTGCGGGTGCCAGCGCGGCGTCAACACTTTCATCACTTCATGGGCTGGGTGCATCAGCGTTCGTTTCAACTCAGTGGCATCGCCGATCCGTTGCACGCTTTGGCCAAAGAGCTGGCCGGCGAAGTGCGGGTGCTGTGTTTCGATGAACTGTTCGTCAATGACATCGGCGACGCGATCATTCTCGGCCGGCTGTTTCAGGTGATGTTCGATGAAGGTGTGGTGATCGTCTGCACCTCCAATCTGCCGCCCGATGATCTATACGCCGACGGCTTCAACCGCGACCGTTTCACGCCGGCGATTGCGGCGATCAAGGCGCATATGACCGTGGTCGCGGTGAATGGCGCCGAGGATCATCGCTTGCATCCGGGGACGATCGAGCAGCGTTATTTTGTTCGCGCGGATGTTTTACCGAGCGCACTGGAGGCCGTGTTCAAATCGCTGGCTGCAGATGAGACTGTCAGCGAGGAGCCAGTGGCCGTGGGCCACCGCACACTCAACGTGGTGCAAGCCAGCGAATCCGTGCTGTGGTGCCGCTACAGCGATTTGTGCGAACAACCTTTCGCCGCCATGGACTTCATTGCCCTGTGTGATCGCTACCGGGCTATTCTGTTGAGCGAAGTGCCGAACCTCAGCGCACAAAAACGCGAAGGACGTATCGCACGCGGCACCGAAGACGGCGCTGAGCGCGTGGTCGCCGGCGACCGGGAATTGCCACAGTTGTCGGTACATGACGACGGCGTGCGCCGCTTTATCGCTCTGGTCGACGAATGCTACGACCGCAAGGTGCCGCTGTACGTCGAGGCAAGCGTACCGATGGACGCGCTGTACACCGAGGGCTATCTGGAATTCCCGTTCCGCCGCACCCTCAGCCGTTTGCAGGAGATGCAATTGCAGCGCTTCGCTGAAGCCTGAAAGAAGAGGGCACCGACATGAGTCAACCGCTGTCCCATCATTTGCTGACCATGGCCTACCAGAATGCCTGGGCCAATCATCGTCTGGCCAAGGCCTGGAGCCAGCTCGACACCACTGAACTGGCGGCGCCACGGGTGAGCTTCTTCCCCGGCATCCGCCTCACGCTTAATCACATCCTCACTTGCGACTGGTTCTACGTCGACGCGCTGGAGCGCGAATTGCGCGGGGACGAGCCGCACCCGGATTGCTACGTATTCTTTAATCAGGACGAGCCATTTACCAATGCCGCAACGCTGCGTGCCGAACAGGGCCGCGTCGATCGCCGGCTGATCGCCTATTGCGAGCAACTGCGCGATGCCGATCTGCCAAGAATCGTCACTATCGCTCGCGACGAACCGCAACATGACAGCCGCCTGCGCATGCTTTCGCACCTGTTCGAACACCAGATCCATCATCGCGGCCAAGTGCACGCCATGCTCAGCGGCACGACGGTGAAGCCACCGCAACTGGATGAATTTTTCTGTGTCGGCGAAAGCGCATTGCGCGCCGAAGACTTCGCCGAACTGGGCTGGACTGAAGAGCTTATCTGGGGCCACTGACCGCGAAAGATCGCAGCTTTTCAAGTTGCTCACTCCACCTCACCCAAGCTAATGTCCAAAAGCCTTCCAGCAAGCACCTTGCGCGCCGGGGCTCTTTGCTTGATCGGGGATGGAAATGGATTCCGCAGAAATACTCGTACTTCAGGCCAGCTACAGCAACCCGGTGCACGCCGAAGCCATCGGCATCGTGCTCAACCACTACGCCGAAGATCCCATGGGCGGCGGTCATCCGATCGCGCCCGAACTGCTGCAACGCCTGCCCGAAGAACTCGCCCGCCGCCCGCATGCCTTCAGCGTGCTGGCCTTCGTCGGCGGCGAACCGGCCGGGCTGGTCAACTGTTTCGAAGGCTTCTCGACCTTCGCTTGCAAACCGCTGGTCAACGTCCACGACGTCGCCGTGGTCGGTAAATTTCGCGGCTTGGGGCTCAGTCAGAAAATGCTGCAGAAGGTAGAAGAAATCGCCCGTCAGCGCGGTTGCTGCAAGATCACCCTGGAAGTGCTGGAAGGCAATGCGGTGGCGCAGGGTTCGTATCGCAAATTCGGCTTTGCACCGGGGATGTTCAATCCGGATCACGGGCGGATGCTGTTCTGGATAAAGGACTTGCAGGCCTGAAGGCGCCTCACCGCAAATCACCAACATAAAAAAGGCGCCCCGATCAGGGCGCCTGAACTGTCATCTCCCGGGCCAGAGCGGAGCCACGGAAGGTCCATCGGTTGCTCGGTGAAGCTCAGTCGCGATAAGACTCGGTCACCTGCGCCGTCTGGTCAGCAGGGACGCGAATTTCTTTCGCACTGGCGTTGGTGTTCTGCTCGCTTTGCGCGTGCTGGACCGGGAAGTTGTCGTAGTAATAACGCATGCGTTCGGCACCGCCTTCAGCGAAGGCGCTGGTGGAACCGAGGGCGAGCAGGGTGGTGAGAATGAAGGTAGTGGTTTTCATGGTGCCTCCTACTGAACAAGTGGGAGTCGGTTCGTCCGTGAAGCAGACCGCGAAAGAAGTCTGCGTCGCGGCCATTAACAATGGGTTAACGCTGGTTCAGCGCAAATATTGCGGCGTATTACAGAAACGACGTGGTCGATAGGCACAAAAAAGGGCCTTCTCGGCCCTTTGTCGTTTTACTTCTGCGCTACTTCCGCCGGATCCGGGTGCTTTGGCTTCATCAAACTGAAGTCAATCAACGCCCGCCGCGTTGCCTGGTACGGGTCGCCAATCAACAGCTTGCGCGGTACAAAGCTGTCGCTGACCAGGCTTTTGCTGCGATCCAGTTCATCGGAACTCAACCCGGCCAGATCCGCCCAAGTGTGAATGAGTTGCGAGCTGCTGTACGGGCGGCTGAGGTCGCCGGCGAAGTTCCAGTCATGGTTTTCCTTCCACTTCGGCGAGGCCCAGGCCATGAACGGGATGGTGTACATCGGCGCGGTCGGTTTGTTTTCGTTGCGGCCCAGCGTGCCGTGGCCGGCGGAGTCGAAGACATCTTCACCGTGGTCGGACAGGTACAGCAGGAAGCCATTCGGGTCGGTTTTGGCGTAGTCCTTGATCAGGCTCGAGACCACGAAGTCGTTGTACAGCACGGCATTGTCATAGCTGTTGTAAGTCGGTACCTGATCGTCACGCACGCCAGCCGGAACGCCTTGGCGATCCTTGAACTTGTCGAACGTCGGCGGATAACGGTACTGATAGCTCATGTGCGTGCCGAGCAGATGCACGACGATCAGCTTGCGCGGCGCGGCATCGGCCAGCGCCTTGTTGAACGGCTCGATGACGTCGCCATCGTATTGCGCCGAGTTCTGGTTGCGGTTGTTGTTCAGGTACACCTGCTCGTCAGCCTGTTCGGAGAAGGTCGTGAGCATGGTGTTGCGCTTGGTCATGGTCTGCTGGTTGGTGATCCAGAAAGTCTTGTAACCGGCCTGTTTCATCACGCTGACCAGCGATGGCGTCGACAGGTACAGATCCGGGTTCTGCTCATCGGCGAAGGTCAGCACTTGCTGCAGCGCTTCGATGGTGTAAGGGCGCGGGGTGATGACGTTGTCGAAAACCGCCAGTTGATCCTTGAGCTTGTCCAGTTCCGGCGTGGTGTTGCGCGGATATCCGTAAAGACTCATGCGCTGACGGTTGGTCGATTCGCCGATCACCAGCACCAAAGTCGCCGGCTGCCCGGCCGAGGCGTCCTTGAGGTTTTTCAGCGGCGGGATCTTGCTGGCACTGTCGAGCATGCCTTGCATATCCCCCAGCGTTTCCAGATAGCGGTGATACGCCACGGCCATCTGCCACGGCACGGCAGGCTCGATGCGGGTTTCGAATTTCTCGAAGCCTTCAGTGAAATTGCCCATGCGCATGGTTTGTTTGATCAGCGGATAACCGGCCACGGCGATCACGATCGCGGTCGCGGCAACCATTGCGCGTCCACGGGGCATGTACACCGGGCGCAGGCGAGTCCACAGAAAGTAGGCAAACGCGGTATGGGCGAGGAACGCCGGGATCATCCACCAGGCGAAATACTGGGTCATGTACTCGCCGGCTTCCGACACGTTCGACTCGAACATGATGAAGATGACGCTCTGCGAGAATTCCTGCTGATAAATGAAGAAGTAACCCAGGCTGGCCATCGAGCAGGCCCACAGCACCACACCGATGATTGCCGCAAGCAGACGCGTCTGTTTGGGGAACAGCAGCATCGGCGCCAGCCACAGTGCACTCATCACGAACGCCTGACGGAATCCTGTGAAACCAGACGTGCCGGTCAGCTGGATCAGCAGTTGAGTGATGCCCGAGAAGTACCAGAAGAAGACGAACAACCAGATGAATCCGGCCCAGTCGAAACCGGTCGCAGTCGTTTTGCTGCGTTTGAACAATGCCATTCAGCGCTCCAGCTCAATCATCAGACCCACGCCGGAAACGCTTCCATGACACCGACGAACAGAGGCCGTACACGCAGGCACGGCCAGAATGGGGCGGAGTATCCCCAAGGGCTTGTGAAAGATTTGTTAAGCGCCGCTGTTGGTGTGTATCAAGCGGTCAGAGGTGCAACGTGTCGGGAACGACGAGGGCCGTTCCCGAAGCAGGCGAGGATCAGGCGTGGGGTGCGCGCTGCACAACCGGACGCGGTTGCGGCTGCGAGCCCTGGGTCAGTGCGCGCAATTGCGCCAATTCGTGCTTCAACTGGTCGCGCTCGTCTTTCAACTGGCGCAATTCATCGCGACGGATCGTAACGTAGAGGGTTTGTGGCGGCATTGCTGTATGTACTGTGCCCATTGCTCACCTCGCAAATGGCGTGCATCAACTGTAAGTCACTCCTCGTTTTGAGGCGCTTGACTTACTATCGGCGCCAATTTTGATTTCTTTTGCCCTGGAAGGGAACTTTTTTATTTTTCATGGTCGGTGTGTCTTCGGCAGGATTCGGGGCGTTATCACTCTGGATCGGGCACAATGCCCGGAAACTTCATCGCAACGCTCTGGACTAACCTCCATCAGTCGCGTTGGGCTATAACCAATGACACACATTTATTTGTAGTAAGGAGCATCAGCACATGCAACTCGGGATTATTGGACTGGGCCGCATGGGCGGCAATATTGCGCGACGTCTGATGCTCAACGGGCACACCACCGTTGTTTACGACCGCAATACCGCTTTCATCGATAACCTGGTCGCCGAGGGCTCCACCGGCGTCGCCGACTTGCCAGCACTGGTTGCCGGCCTCGACAAGCCGCGCGCGGTCTGGGTCATGCTGCCGGCGGGCGCACCGACCGAAGACACCATCAACACCCTGAGCGAACTGCTTGAGCCCGGCGATACGATCATCGACGGCGGCAACACCAACTACAAGGACGACATTCGTCGCGCCAAGACGCTGAACGAGAAGGGCCTGCACTACATCGACGTCGGCACCTCCGGCGGCGTCTGGGGCCTGGAACGCGGCTATTGCATGATGATTGGCGGCGACGCCGAGACGGTCAAACGTCTGGATCCGCTGTTCGCCGCACTGGCGCCGGGCATGGGCGACATCCCGCGTACCAAGGACCGCAAGTCCGATGACCACCGTGCCGAGCACGGCTACATCCACGCCGGTCCCGCCGGTGCCGGGCACTTCGTGAAGATGATCCACAACGGCATCGAGTACGGCATGATGGCCGCGTTCGCCGAGGGCTTCGACATTCTCAAGACCAAATCCAGCGAACGCCTGCCGGAAGATCAGCGATTTGATCTGAACGTGGCTGATATCGCTGAAGTCTGGCGTCGTGGCAGCGTGGTTTCGTCGTGGCTGCTGGACCTGACTGCCGATGCGCTGGCCAGCGATCCGAAGCTCGACGGCTTCTCCGGCTCGGTCGCCGACAGTGGCGAAGGCCAATGGACCATCGAGGCGGCCATGGAGCAAGCGGTGCCGGTACCGGTGCTGTCCAATTCGCTTTTCTCCCGTTACCGCTCGCGCGGGCAGGGCACCTTCGGTGACAAAATCCTGTCGGCACAACGCTTCGGCTTCGGCGGCCACGTGGAGATTGCCAAGAAATGACCCGTACGATCCGCAGAAAATCCAAGGCAGAACCCGCACCACCGACCACGCTGTTCCTGTTCGGTGCCCACGGCGACCTGGTCAAGCGCTTGCTCATGCCGGCGCTGTACAACCTCAGTCGCGACGGCCTGCTCGACGAGAATCTGCGGATCGTCGGCGTTGATCACAACGCCATTACCGATGAAGCCTTCGCGCAAAAGCTCGAAGACTTCATCCGTACCGAAGTGGCGGCGAAGGTCGGCAAGGGCGATCAGATGCTTGATCCGGCCTTGTGGGCCAAGCTCGCCAAAGGCATCAGCTACGTCCAGGGCGATTTCCTCGACGACAGCACTTATTCAGCCCTGGCGGCGAAAATCGCCGACAGCGGCACCGGCAATGCGGTGTTCTACCTGGCCACCGCGCCGCGTTTCTTCAGTGAAGTGGTGCGCCGTCTCGGCAGCGCCGGTTTGCTTGAAGAAACGCCCGAAGCGTTCCGAAGGGTGGTGATCGAGAAGCCGTTCGGCTCCGATCTGCACACTGCCGAAGCCTTGAACGCTTGCCTGCTCAAGGTCATGAGCGAAAAGCAGATCTACCGGATCGATCACTATCTGGGCAAGGAAACCGTGCAGAACATCCTGGTCAGCCGGTTCTCCAACAGCCTGTTCGAAGCGTTCTGGAACAACCATTACATCGACCACGTGCAGATCACTGCGGCGGAAACCGTCGGCGTGGAAACCCGTGGCAGTTTTTACGAACACACCGGCGCACTGCGCGACATGGTGCCCAATCACCTGTTCCAGTTGCTGGCCATGGTCGCCATGGAACCGCCGGCTGCTTTCGGCGCTGACGCGGTGCGCGGCGAGAAGGCCAAAGTGGTCGGGGCGATTCGTCCCTGGTCGACGGAAGAAGCCCGGGCCAACTCGGTGCGCGGCCAGTACAGCGCCGGCGAGCGCGATGGCCAGCCGTTGAAGGGTTATCGCGAAGAAGCCAACGTGTCGCCCGACAGCACCACGGAAACCTACGTGGCGCTCAAGGTGATGATCGACAACTGGCGCTGGGTCGGCGTGCCGTTCTATCTGCGCACCGGCAAGCGCATGAGCGTGCGCGACACCGAGATCGTCATCTGTTTCAAACCGGCGCCGTACGCACAGTTCCGCGACACCGAAGTCGACGAGTTGCAGCCGACTTACCTGCGTATACAGATCCAGCCAAACGAAGGCATGTGGTTCGACCTGCTGGCCAAGCGCCCGGGGCCGGCGCTGAACATGGCTAATATCGAGCTGGGTTTTGCGTATAAGGATTTCTTCGAGATGCAGCCGTCGACTGGCTACGAAACCTTGATCTACGACTGCCTGACCGGAGATCAGACGCTGTTCCAGCGTGCCGACAACATTGAGAACGGTTGGCGAGCGGTGCAGCCTTTCCTTGATGCCTGGCAGCAGGATGCGAGCGTCGAGACGTATGCGGCCGGCGAAGATGGCCCGCAAGCCGCCGAAGATCTGCTGACTCGCGACGGTCGCGTCTGGCACAGCTTGGGATGAGTGATTTGTCGAAACAACCGATACGTTTTCTGCTCAGCGACATGGACGGCACACTGTTGCTGCCTGATCACACGCTGAACCAGCGCACCATCGACGCCGTGCGTTCATTGCGCGAGGCCGGCGTGCTGTTCAGCCTCGCCAGCGGCCGCCCGCCGAAAGCCATGTTGCAGCAGATCGAGGCGCTGGGCGTTGATCTGCCGACAGCGGCGTTCAATGGCGGCACCATCGTCAAACCGGACGGCACACTGTTGGCCGCGCATTATCTGCCGGCGACGACCGCGCTGATTGCTCTGGCACTGTTTGCCGATCAGCCTGAGGTGGAAATCTGGGTGTTCAGCGGCGGCGACTGGCTGCTCAAGGACCCGCACGGGCCGATGGTCCCTCGTGAGCAGAGCGGCCTCGGCTATCCGCCGGTGGTGGTCGAGAGTTTCGAACCGTATCTGGAGCGCATCGACAAGATCGTTGCCACCAGCAACAACACTGAGTTGCTGATTGAGCTGGAGGCGCAGCTGTTGCCCAAGGTCAACGGCATGGCGCAAGTGTCGCGCTCGCAGCCGGTGTATCTCGACGTCACCGCGCTTGAGGCTAACAAAGGCACCGCGCTGACAACCATTGCCGAATACCTCGGCGTGCCGCTGGAGCAAACCGCTGTCATCGGCGACGGCGGCAACGACCCGGCGATGTTCAAATGCGCCGGCTTGTCGATTGCCATGGGTCAGGCGGAAGAGGCGGTGAAGCACCAGGCTGATGTCGTTACAGCGCCAAACACTGAAGACGGCGTGGTCCTGGCGATCGAGAAATACATCCTCCCGCACTGACCCACTCCTACATGGGTTTTGCGGTGTTTGATCGTTCCCACGCTCTGCGTGGGAATGCAGCCCGGGACGCTCTGCGTCCCAATCAAAAGATCGCAGCCTTCGGCAGCTCCTACACATCGCTAGTCGTTATAGCCAATAGCTCACCGCATACCAGCCCAGCAGTCCCATCACCACGGTATACGGCACTGCCATCCATACCATGCGCCCGTACGACAAACGTACCAGCGGCGCGATCGCCGAGGTCAGCAGGAACAGAAACGCTGCCTGACCATTCGGTGTCGCCACACTCGGCAGGTTGGTGCCGGTGTTGATCGCAATCGCCAACGTTTCGAAGTGCTCGCGAGTCATGTGCCCGGCAAGAAAAGCCTGTTTCACTTCAGTGATGTAAATGGTCGCGACAAACACGTTGTCGCTGATCGCCGAGAGCAGACCGTTGGCGATGAACAACATGCCCGGCTGTTGATCCATCGGCAACGCCAGAACCCACTGGATCAGCGGGGCGAACAGTTGCTGATCATGAATGACCGCCACCACGGCAAAAAACACCACCAGCAGCGCGGTAAACGGCATGGCGTCCTTGAACGCGCTGCCCAGGCGATGCTCGTCGGTGATCCCGGTAAACGCAGTGATCAACACAATCACCATCAAACCGATCAGGCCGACTTCAGCCAGGTGAAACGCCAGGCAACCAATCAGAATCAGCGCCGCCGCGCCTTGCACCAGCAGCGCCGCCGTCTGACGGGGCGTGCGTTTGGCGTTGTCCTCGGCAGCGTAGTCAGCCAACACAGCGCGGACGTTGTCCGGCAGCAGCGTGCCGTATCCGAACCAGCGCAACTTCTCCAGCAGCACGCAAGTAACCAGACCCGCCACCAGTACCGGCAGCGACACCGGGGCAACTTTCTGGAAGAACTCGCCGAAATGCCAGCCCATCTCATGGCCGATCAACAGGTTCTGCGGCTCACCGACCAAGGTGCAGACGCCACCGAGCGCTGTGCCGACCGCGCCGTGCATCAACAGGCTGCGCAGGAAAGCGCGGAATTGATTCAGGTCCTCATGGTGTCGCGACGGTAAATGCTCATCGTCACCGAATTCGCTGTCCTTACGTGGATCGTTGCCCGACGCGACCCGGTGATACACCGAGTAGAAGCCGACAGCCGCACTGATGATCACCGCCGTCACGGTCAACGCATCAAGAAACGCCGAAAGAAATGCCGACAGGAAGCAGAACATCAGCGCCAGAATCGCTTTCGAGCGCACGCCCAACAGCAGCCGCGAGAAGAGAAACAGCAGCAGATCTTTCATGAAGTAGATGCCGGCAACCATGAACATCAGCAGCAGGATCACCGGAAAGTTGTGCAGCAACTCATCGTAAAGCGCTTGCGGCGTGGTCATCTTCAACAGCAACGCTTCAATCAACAGCAGGCCGCCGGGCATCAACGGATAACACTTGAGCGCCATGGCCAGGGTGAAGATGAATTCGATCACCAGCAACCAGCCTGCGGCGACCGGGCCGATGGTGAATAGCACCACGGCGTTGAGAATGAGAAAACCGACGATGGTCGCCTTGTACCAGCGTGGCGATTGCCCGAGGAAGTTGTGCGCGAACGCCTGGGCGATTGAACCGGACATCGGCTGCTCCTTTTATTTAGAAGCGCGAAAGTTGCCGGATGTTTCAAGGAAGATCAAGTCGCCGATAATCTCGATCCTGTTGAATGCTCTATGGATTCAGATAACGCGCAACCATTGCCCGGTAGTTGCCATCCAGCGAATAGCCACCAACCACAATTGCGCCGTCAGTTTGTACGGCCAGAGAATTGGCTGTATCGAGACTTCGCCCCAGTCGCGTGCGCAACCAACCGTGGCCCTGGCCGAACGCTGGATCGAGACTGCCGTCAGCTTGATAACGGGCGACCATGAAGTCGGCTTCAACCCCGCCGATGGTCGCGCCCACGGCAACGATGCGGCCATCGCTCATCAACCGGGCGGCGTTCCATTGGCATCCGCTGGGACCGATGTCCACCACCTGTGGTTGGCCATGATGACAGTGCAGATCCGGTCGACCGTTGGCGTGCAGGACAAACGTCAAACAGCGGATTGGATCGCGGCTGCTGCCGAAGCAATAAAGCCTGTCGTCGGATTCAATGATCTGGCTGACCTGAGCGCTATTGCCGTGGGCCTTGAAGGCCATGAAGCCATCGACGGCGAAGCGCTCATCCAGGCTGCCATCGGGCCGGTACACCGCCAGCAGGCCTTGCTGAGGAAAGTCGATGGAGCCTGCGACCACGACGCGCCCATCCTTCTTCAACAGCAGCGTACTCAGCCAAGTATTGAGCAGCAGGTGGCGGACCACTACAAATCCGCGTCCGTTGAATGATTCGTCGAGAAATCCATCGGGTTGCAGGCGGATCAATATGCCGGCGTGGTCGGCAAGGCTGAAATGATGGTTGGCGATCAGCAGAATACGGCCGTCTTCCTGCACCACAAAGTCACAGGCTTCGACGCCCGGCACGCCCGGCGGCAACCAGTTGTCGCGGGTGCCCATGGACAGCTCGCCGGGCAGCCGCACCACCTGGAAACCGTCATCGCCGAAGAATCGGTCTGGCTGGCCGTTGGCATCGAACAGGGCGAGGGCGGGCAGGGTGCGTCGGGTATCTTCATAATGCAGGCCGGCCAGCAGAATCTTGCCGTCGGCTAACACCTGAACCTTGCCGGCCTTGGCTTCGAAACCCTCGACAAAGCTGCCGATCACGCTGCCCTGAATGCCGAACGACAAATCCGCCGACCCATCGGCCAGCAGCCGCGCCAGGCCAAAACGGCTTCCCTTGGATGTACCGACCTTGGCCGCGACCAGAATCCGACCCTGTGCATCGAGCGTGACATGTTGAGTCTGGCTGGACAAACTGCCGGCAAAGTACACCTGCGCAACACCGCCAATGGCGAATGCCGGGTCGAGCGAACCGGGGGCGGTCCATGCAGTAGGCAGCGCATAAGGGCTCAGGGTGGACATGCACGCGTCTCCTTGTGCCTGAGCCGATACCCAGTGGTTGGGCGGCTGACTGCACGAGCGAAACATTCAATCCCCGAAACGCGATAAGTACAACTGGGTGTACTAACAGAAGGACGGTCGCACTGTGCCAGAACAGTGTCTTGTTGAACCACTCGCAAGCGAGCCAAGTACTTTGGATGAAACGGCACTGCAACTACGTTAATTGTTCGGCTACGCATACAACAAGGGCGGATGACTTTAACGTCATCCGCCCTTGTTCGGTTATCAGTGTGGCATCGACCAGGATTGCAACTTGTGGCCGTCTTCGCTCAGCTCGGCGCGGGCCTGCTGCAGCAGTTGTTCGAGTTGCGCCGGGTCAGAGTAGGCGCTGCTCGGGATCTGTTTGCGACCGATGTGGGAGTTGGTGCGGTCGACGACGGTCAGGCTCAGTTCGCCATTGCCGTCTTGTGGCGCCCAGGCCACGCATTGAAAAGGCTTGAACGCGTGGTTGGCAATCAAAAGTGCTTCGTTGATACGCAGCGGGGCAGTCATGGGGTCTTCTCTCTATTGGCGCCCAATCAAGCGATGTGCCGTCGGTTGGGCTTACCGTGCGGCGGGTTACTTGTACTGATGCACGCAACCGGGGGGCGGGTCACACATGAAACAAAGAAATTTCAGGTTCTTTACATAACGTAAGTTCGTTCCGTTAATCCTGCACATGTCCGAACACCGCGCTGAATTCACCCCTCTCCCCAAGGAAAGGGGGCCGAGTTGTGGGCTTTTTTCAAACTCGAGTTCGGCTTGATCTTTCTGATCGGCGTACCTCGCGCAAACACCTCGGTCAGTTCCCTCTTCCTTGGGAGAGGGGCTAGGTTGAGGGGCCGCTCTTTGACTCACCGCAAATAGTCGATAGCTAACTAACAACCAACTTTCTTATAACTCTTTTAATACCTACCCTATAAGCAATCGGTACAAGCCGCCGTCAAAATCTTGCTAGTGTTACAACCGGGTCTGCCAAATGACTGTTTTTACGATCATTTATCAATTTTGGCGCCAAGGAACAGTCATGAGCGAAGCGCCTGCGTCGAGACGTTTACTAGTGGTCGATCCGTGTGACGACTGCTATCGCCTGTTGCCCGGATTGCGCGCCATAGGCTGGGATGTCGACAGTTGTAATCTGGAAAACGCCGCATCCCGCGCTTGCGATGTCGGCCTGCTGCGTTTGCAGCCGTTCCACCTGGAACGACCCGAAGCCGTCAAAGAGCTGATCAGCCGCAGCGGCACTGAATGGATCGCTGTGCTCAATCAGGAAGTCCTGCGCTTACAGAACGTCGGCGATTTCGTTTGTGAATGGTTCTTCGACTTCCACACCTTGCCCTTCGATGTCTCCCGCGTCCAAGTCACACTCGGCCGCGCGTTCGGCATGGCGCGCCTGCGCGGGCAGGGCACGATTCACGTCGATCAGCCGGAGCACGAACTGCTCGGCGACAGCAAGCCGATCCGCGAACTGCGCAAACTGTTGAGCAAACTGGCCCCGACCGAATCGCCCGTGCTGATTCGCGGCGAAAGCGGCACCGGCAAAGAGCTGGTCGCGCGCACCCTGCACCGACAATCCCAGCGTCACAACAAACCGTTTGTAGCGATCAACTGCGGGGCGATTCCCGAGCATTTGATCCAGTCAGAATTGTTCGGCCACGAGAAAGGCGCGTTCACCGGCGCACACCAGCGCAAGGTCGGACGCATCGAAGCGGCCAATGGCGGCACGTTGTTCCTCGATGAAATCGGCGACCTGCCGCTGGAATTGCAGGCCAATCTGCTGCGCTTTCTCCAGGAGAAGCACATCGAGCGGGTTGGCGGCAGTCAGCCGATACCGGTGGACGTTCGCGTGCTGGCCGCAACCCACGTTGACCTGGAAGCGGCGATCGAGAAAAAGCGCTTTCGTGAAGACCTTTATTACCGGCTCAATGTCCTGCAAGTGGTCACCGCACCGCTACGCGAGCGCCATGGCGATCTGTCGATGCTGGCCAACCATTTTTCGCACTTCTACAGCCACGAAACCGGGCGGCGGCCACGCAGCTTCAGCGAAGATGCATTGATTGCCATGGGCAAGCATGACTGGCCGGGTAACGTGCGCGAGCTGGCGAACCGGGTACGGCGGGGGCTGGTGTTGGCGGAGGGGCGGCAAATCGAGGCGCGGGATTTGGGGTTGATCAGTCAGCACTCTGTCGCAACGCCGATGGGCACGCTTGAGGATTACAAGACCCGGGCGGAACGGCAGGCGTTGTGTGATGTGTTGAATCGGCACAGTGATAATTTGAGTGTGGCCGCGAAAGTGTTAGGGGTTTCGCGGCCTACTTTTTATCGGTTGTTGCATAAGCATCAGATTAGGTGATTTGAAGTTAATCTTGAGAGGCGGGAAAGTTACCAAAACGCTTCATGGCTCCCGCCTCTCAGGTAGCCCCAAAATTATGAAAATTATCATATTTTTCTCACTCTTATATTTTTCAGGTATGTAGGGCCAGATGTGTTATATGTCGTCAATTTCAAGCACAGCATCAGTGACCTTGGCGTAGAATACTTTGCAACGCGAAACCGAAAAATCTTGGTTTGCCAAGATGAAGCTGGAGGAAGCGGCTCAAATTCTTGAGCAAGATTGTGTTCAATGGTGACCCTTAACGTAACTGGCACTATATAGTCAAAGCTTAATTCAAGTTCCGTATCTGTTTCGATTCCTTGGAAGGACTTGGTGATATCAATGCTTCTAGTGTTAGTAGTTGGAACTGGTAAAGACTCTAGAAAGTACTCATTAGAAGCCAATGTTATTTTAGATTGTTCAGGTACTGAATTTAATGTCCAATGATTCCAGTCATAGTTATCAAACGTAGTCAAATCATCCAATCCCGCTTTCACCCCATAGCTCCTCACTTGACACGCAACCGCCTCACCCTCAACCGCCCCCTCATACAAACCAACCTTCAACACAACAGCCAACGTCGAATCCGCCTTACACCCCCGCAACCACTCCACCTCAGCCAGATAACTTAACCCCACTTCCTGATCATGCGCCGCCCCCACAAACTGCTGCTTGACCCGCTCCCCACCCCCTGCAAACGTCTCCACATACTCCAACCAAATCGGACACCCGGCGCACTGAAACGGCCAAGCCCCGCACAGTACCTTGGTGTCATCCTTGATCAACCCTATATCCAGCACCTCACCATCAAACCCTTCGAGCTTCGGCATTGGCATGCTCGATTGCAGCAACTCGCCAATCACCAGCGTCACACTTTGCACCGGCGTCGGCTGTCCATTAACGATCAGGCTGTATATCAGCTCCACACTGCGCTGCAGATTTGCCCCGGTGACGGAGAAATCAATCTCGAATTGCACTTTCGATTGTCCCGCCACGGGCTTTTGCTGGGGAGGTACTGAGCCGGCGCCGGGTCTGCCGGCGATTTCCAGTTTTACCTCGTGATTTGCGCCAAACGCGGCGGTGTCGAACACCACGGTAAATCCATTCTGATGCCGGTTCGGGTCAAGTTTGTAATCCGGCGCCTCGACAACCGTGGGCGGTTTCAACTGACTGACTTCGCCAGTGATCGGAACAACAACGTCATTGGACGGCCGCGCAGGTACGTTGGCGCGGGTTAACTTGTAGTTGGTCGTGGCCGAGCCATTGACCATGGCCCTGATTGAGGCATTGGCCAGCTTGAAATCGAAGTGCCCAGGCACGGCGCCGACCATGTGTACCAACGGTCCGATCGTGACAGGTACTCCCTCTGGTGTCTGGCCGGTACACCTTAGTTCGACCTCGTCTCCAATCTGGAAATCCGGCTGGGTGAAATAAACCCGCGCATCGGCGTCGCTCGTGCCCAGTACCTTCAGGTCGATGGTGGTGACGTTCTGGTTGTTGACCCAGATTGTTGCCGCCGGCAAGCGACTGATGCTCAGGTCCACATTGACATAGGTGACTTTCGACCACGGCGCCTCTGGAACCGGGAAATTATTAACCCGGTCGAAGACCTGATAGCGCACTTCGATGTTTCTGCCGTTGCCTTGGTCTCTGATGACTTTTTCGGTGAAGGTGACGATGATCGGATTGTTGACCGGATCTTCGATCTGCTCTCTGGTGACCGGGTAGTACGTCACCACCTGATCTCCCCAACCACAACGAATGGTGTCGAAGACGGCGATGTTTTCATAAGGCACGATCAGCATGCGGATTTCCCGCCGGGCCATTTCCGCATCTACGCCTTGAGACGGATCAGGGCTCAGCGTGTAGAGCAGGCCGGAATGGCCGTCCTCGCTGTCGCGATCCAGGCCGCCTGGTCGTGTGAGCTGGACCCACATACGCAACACCGGCTCGGAGCTCACTGGCTCCTGACCCAAGCGTTTCACCGTGTAAAAGACGAATGCTGCGCCATTGGTGACCTGGGCCCTGGGGATTTTGAATTCCAGCCGTTTATTCAGATTGTCTTCATCGACCGGTATCGTTCCGACAATGACGCCGTCATAAGACATTTGGCATTCGTCTTTCAGTGCCATACCTATCCACGGATCAACGAAAAGCCGCAAATCATCCTTGACGGTATCCAGCGATATGCCTCCGTGATAGTTCTCCGGCGTCTGCAAGTCGACCTTACCCTGTATGAAGGGAGGGCTCAGGGCAAGAATGCGGTTTTCATCCAGCGGCTGGCTCATGGCAGTGCTCCGTTATGGGCCCGGTTGCAAGGTGCCAGGCGCTGGAGTCATGAAAGCGGATTTGAGGGCAGAGCGCACCTGTCAGATCTGACAGGTGCGGACGTGTTTCCGATGAGTGGTCGATTTTGACTAGCGAGAATAAACGTGCAGATTAAAAGTTCGCCACCTAGTTAGCTCGAGGGAGGATTACAAGACCCGGGCGGAACGGCAGGCGTTGTGTGATGTGTTGAATCGGCATAATGATAATTTGAGTGTGGCCGCGAAAGTTTTAAGGGTTTCGCGGCCTACTTTTTATCGGTTGTTGTATAAGCATGCAGATTAGATGAGCTTAAAGTTTAAACTTTAAAGGGAAACCAATCCTAAAAAGTGGGTACTCAGATTTTATGTCAAGAAAAGCCTTGGTGCTCTCTTTAAAATTAAATTTCTGGAGTGATTTTTTTTAATCTTAGGTTTTTTAAGGATGTCGCCTGTAGGGCGCTACCGGCGTACAGATGCAACAACAAAGTTTTCGGTGTCTCGCATTTCGCCACACTAAAGCGCACAATTATAGATTGCCATAAGACGGTGGAACTTGTGCGATCGTACAAAACTTCAACATTGTTTTGGCATAATCTTATGATTATCGAATTTGTCGCTTTATAGTCAAAGCTAAATTCAACCTCAACGCCTTCTTCAACTTCTTGAAAGCTCTTAGCAATGATAATTACACTGTATTGATTTGGGGGTGGTGCTGATTCGAGAAAATACTCATCCGCAAAAAACGAAATTTTTGGCAGAAACCCATCAATAGTACAAACTCCCCAGTCATTCCAATCGTAGTTCTCAAACGTAGTCAAATCATCCAGCCCAGCCTTAACCCCATAACTCCTCACCCGACACCCGACCGCCTCACTTTCAACCGCCCCCGAATACAACCCAACCTTCAATACAACAACCAACGTAGAGTCCGCCTTACACCCGCGCAACCACTCAACCTCAGCCAAATAACTTAACCCCGCTTCCTGATCATGCACTGCCCCCACAAACTGCTTCTTAATCCGCTCCCCACCCCCCGCAAACGTCTCCACATACTCCAACCAAATCGTTAACCCCATTCGCTGAAACGGCCAAGCCCCGCACAGTACCTTCGTGCCATCCTTGATCAACCCTACATCCAGCACTTCACCATCAAACCCTTCGAGCTTCGGCATCGGCATGCTCGTTTGCAACAACTCAAGAATGGTCAGCACTTGCGTCAACACAGGCAAATCCTGCCCAGCTTTAACTTCCCTGTAGAGCATATCGACAGTACGTCCCTGATTCGCCCCGATAATTGCCCCCGGAATAACGAAGTCAACGGTTGATTGACCGCCCACTGCCTTGCGCTGCGCTGGGACGGAACCGTCTCCATTACGGCCAGCTATGGTCAGTTCGATTTCGCTACTCGCCGGCAATCCGGTCGTGGCGAATCTCACGGTAAATTGTTGCTGGACTGTATTCGGATCAAGCCTGTAATCCGGCGCCTCGACAACCGTTGGCGGTTTCAACTGACTGACTTCGCCAGTGACTGGAACAACAACGTCATTGGACGGACGCGCAGGTACATTAGCGCGGAGTAACTTGTAGTTGGTCGTGGCCGAGCCATTGACCATGGCCCTGATCGAGGCATTGGCCAGCTTGAAATCGAAGTGCCCAGGCACGGCGCCGACCGTGTGTACCAACGGTCCGATCGTGACAGGTACTCCCTCAGGTGTCTGGCCGGTACACCTTAGCTCGACCTCGTCTCCAATCTGGAAATCCGGCGGGGTGAAATACACCCGGGCATCGGCATCGCTCGTGCCCAGTACCTTCAGGTCGATGGTGGTGACGTTCTGGTTGTTGACCCAGATTGTTGGCGCTGGCAAGCGGCTGATGCTCAGGTCCACATTCACATAGGTGACTTTCGACCACGGCGCGTTCGGATCCGGCAGATTGCCGACCCGGTCGAACACCTGATAACTCACTTCGATGTTCCTGCCGTTGCCTTCGTCTCTGATGACATTTTCGGTGAAGGTGAGAAAGATCGGGTTGTTGACCGGATCTTCGATTTGCTGTCTCGTGACTGGATAGTACGGCACCAACTGGTCACCCCAGCGCCCGATGACTGTGTCGAATGTGGCGCAGTTTACGTAGCTCACCAACAACTTGACGCCCAGCTTCGCCATTTCGGCATCCACCCCCTTCGACGGGTCCGGATCCAGCGTGTACACGAGACCGGAATTCCCCGGTTCACTGTCGCTGTCATCGCCGCCGGGCCGGGTAAATTTGACCAGCATCAGTATTTCCTGGGA
>Ga0265296_1000273_pt1 | contig 91399 bp, 82 predicted proteins | sample MunlanPumphouse1_FD_189073 | JGI IMG/M metagenome (GOLD analysis project Ga0265296, IMG submission 189073) | Groundwater microbial communities from a municipal landfill in Southern Ontario, Canada - Pumphouse #1 | ecosystem: Environmental > Aquatic > Deep subsurface > Groundwater | place...
CCAAGTGATCGGGCGTGTCGATATGGGCGTGGCCATATGGTTCGGTCATGCCGATGAAACTAGTTTCCGTTGACGTGAACGTCAAGACCGGCAAATCGGCCTGCTTCGGCGCCAGTCAAACCCCGCAAGGTTGATGCATATTGCCCTGTCGATCGCGGATCTGCAAGCCCCGCGCGTCGTCGGCCGACCAGCTGGCGCGCGGCAGCCGCAAGCCCGACAGCGAAGCACGCGCCGGGCAAAGTTTATCGCATTGCGGCGGCAGGCTGCCGGGGAGGCGCGCCTCGTCCTCCTCTTCGCGCACCAGCGCGTGGCAGCCTTCCGCCCCGGCAAAGCGCATGCGCCAGCCGTCGCCCTCGCGAACCATCGTTCCGCTGGCCGCACAGGACAAGGTCGTCCCGAAAGCCGCGGTCACCGCAAAGCGCCACTGCCCCGCGCCGTCGGGAACGACGCACATCGCGTCGCGGCCTAGGTCATGCGAGCGTTCAAACACGCCGACCGGCGTCGCGGCGTCGGGGCTCACAACGCCGCGCTCGCGCGCCGCGATTTCCAGCGGGTTGTCGGCGTCGATCCCCTGCCCGTTCCGGTCCGGCGCATGCCGCTCACACCCGCCGACGAGCAAGATGCCCAGCATCAACGCGAGTTTAGCTATGCGCATCATCGTCCAGAAATGTCAGCGCCCCGTCCGCTTCGACGCGGCGGTAGAAGCAGGAAGGGCGCCCGGTGTGACAAGCCGGACCTGCGGGCGTCACGCGCAGCAACAATGCGTCCTGATCGCAATCAACGCGCATCTCGACCATCGCCAGCCCGTTGCCCGACGTTTCGCCCTTGCGCCACAACGAGGCGCGCGTGCGCGACCAGAAATGCGCCTGCCCCGTCGCCTGTGTCCGTTCGATCGCCTCGGCATTCATATGCGCGACCATCAGCAGCACGCCGGTGTTGGCATCGGTGACGATCGCGGTCACCAGCCCTGCCGCGTCGAAACGCGGGAGAAATCGGTCGGCGGTGTCGCGCTGGTGGTCCATAATCCGCGCTTTAGAGCAGGAGCCAAGCCCCTGTCACCCCGTCGTTGGCACGCGCCATGACAATATCGTGAATATGGGGGGCGACATTTGCGATCACCGTCCCTATATGCGCGCCAGTCACTGCCCTCGCTGCTGGACCGTCATGCTCACCACACACCCTTTCGACGACGACAAACTCCGCGAGGAGTGCGGCGTCTTTGGTATTCATGGCGCCGACAGCGCCGCCGCGGTCGTTGCGCTCGGCCTGCACGCTCTGCAGCACCGCGGGCAGGAAGCCGCAGGCATCACCGCCTTTGACGGCAAGGAATTCCACACCCACCGCGCGATGGGTCATGTCGCTGGAAACTTCGACCGCGACGAAATCATGCGCCAGTTGCAGGGCGGGTCGTCGGTCGGCCATGTCCGCTATTCGACGACCGGCGAGACCGCGCTGCGCAACGTCCAGCCGCTGTTCGCCGATCTGTCCACAGGCGGCTTTGCGGTGGCGCACAACGGCAATATCTCCAACGCGACCGCGCTCAAGAAGGTGCTGGTCCGCCGCGGTTCGATTTTTCAATCGACCAGCGATACCGAGGTGATCATCCATCTCGTCGCGACGTCGAGCTATCGCTCGCTGATCGACCGGTTCATCGACGCGCTGAAGCAGGTTGAGGGCGCCTATTCGCTGATCTGCCTGACCGCCGAGGGGATGATCGGGTGCCGCGACCCGCTGGGTATCCGCCCGCTCGTCATCGGCAAGCTCGGCGACGCGCATATTCTGGCGTCGGAAACCGTTGCGCTCGACGTCGTCGGCGCCGAATTTGTGCGCTCGGTCGAGCCAGGCGAACTCGTCATCATCCGCGATGGTCAACTAACCTCGCACCGGCCTTTCGCGACGCAGTCGGCGCGCCCGTGCATCTTCGAATATGTCTATTTCTCACGCCCCGATTCGATCGTCGATGGCACCAGCGTCTATTCGGTGCGCAAGGCGATCGGCGCCGAACTGGCGCGCGAAAACCCGGTCGATGCCGACCTGATCATCCCGGTCCCCGATTCGGGGACGCCAGCGGCGATCGGTTATGCGCAAGAATCGGGTATCCCGTTCGAACTCGGGATCATCCGCTCGCACTATGTCGGCCGGACCTTCATCCAGCCGGGCGACAAGGTCCGCCATTTGGGCGTCAAGCTGAAGCATAACGCCAACCGCGCGCTGATCGCGGGCAAGCGCATCGTGCTGATCGACGATTCGATCGTGCGCGGCACGACCAGCCTGAAAATCGTCCAGATGATGCGCGATGCGGGCGCCGCCGAGGTTCATATGCGGATCGCCAGCCCGCCGACCCAGCACAGCTGCTTTTACGGCGTCGACACCCCCGAACGCGCCAAGCTGCTCGCAGCGCAGATGACGGTTGGACAGATGGCGAACTTCATCAATGCCGACAGCCTGTCGTTCGTCACCATCGACGGCCTCTATCGCGCGCTGGGCGAAGCGAAGCGCACCGACGATGCGCCGCAATATTGCGATGCCTGCTTTACCGGAGACTATCCGACCACGCTGACCGATTTCGACGAGCATGGGCTGGAAGATCAATTTTCGCTGCTTGCCGAACGGGTTGTCTGACACCATGACGATGAAGACTGAAGAATTGACGGGCCAGGTTGCGCTCGTCACCGGGGCGAGCCGTGGCATCGGCGAAGCGATTGCCGAAGCCTTGGCGGCACGCGGCGCGCACGTCGTGATCACCGCACGCACTGCCGGCGGGCTCGAAGCGCTCGAGGATCGGATCCACGAAGCCGGCGGCGCTGCAACGATCGCGCCGCTCGATCTGACCGACGGCGACAGCATAGCGCGGCTGGCCAGCGCAATGGCCGAACGCTGGCAGCAACTCGACATGCTCGTGCTCAACGCCGCGATGCTCGGCACGCTGACCCCGGTCGCGGCGATCGACGGCAAGGAATTCAACAAGCTGCTGACGCTGAACCTAATTGCGCAACAGGCGCTGATCGCCAATTTCGACCCGCTGCTGCGCCGCGCCCCGAACGGCCGCCTGCTCGCCCTGTCGAGCGGCGTCGCCCGCGAACCGCGGGCTTATTGGGGCGCTTATGCCGCTTCCAAGGCAGCGTTCGAGGCGCTGGTCACCAGCTACGGCGCCGAAATGCGTAATATTTCGACCGTGCGCACCGCGATCCTCGACCCCGGCGGCACCCGCACTCAGATGCGCGCGCGCGCCTATCCCGGCGAAGACGCAAAGAGCATCAAGGAACCGGCAGCGGTCGGCGAGTTTGTTGCCAAACTGATGGTCGAAGGCTTCGACAGCACCGCCTTCCACGCGTTGCCCAAGGTCATGGAAAAGGCTTAACGCCATCTTTGTTTTCCGGCACTAAGGCAGCCCGAGAAGACGGGTTTGCAAGGGCGCAGCTATGACCAAAGATATTTTGCGATCGGCGATCGCGACCGTGATCGGCATCGTCGTTGCCTTCGGGCTGATCTGGCTGGCGCAATATGCCGGCAGCGAAATTTCGCCGTCCGAATATGACCTCGAGACCGGCGAGATATTGATTCCGATCGGATCGACGATCGCGCTGATCGTCGGTTGGTTTGTCGGCACCTTCGCCGGAGGCTGGCTCGCAATGCGGATCTCGGCAGGCACCGGTGCTGGCTGGATCGTGGCCGGGTCGGTGATCGGCGCCGCACTCTATCGCGCTGTGACGCTCGCCGACACATGGTGGATCATGGCGCTGGGCGTCGCAGTGCCGCTTGTGGCTGTGTGGTTGGCGCAACGAGCAACGGCCATCGTCGCCGACCAATAGGCCGTCGCCCCCGCGAAGGCGGGGGGTGCTGGCGGTTTACACGGCAACGCCGAATTAGTCCGCTACCGGCCCCCGCCTTCGCGGGGGCGACGGGCTTTACTTCGCAGCTTCCTTATCCACCGCGGCCTGCACGTTCTTATAAAACGCTTCGCGCGCCGCGCCGACCCCCTCGGGATCGGTCGCGGTCGGCCAGTTGCCGTTCGACGCGATCACCAGCTTGCGCTTGGGATCGATGAAGATGCCCTGGCCAAAAATGCCCTGCGCGGCAAAGCTGCCATCGTCGTTCGTCCACCATTGATAGCCATAGCCGCGGCCCGGGATGTCGATCCCCGCCTGTTTGGTAGTCGCGGCAGCCATCCAGTCATCGGGGACGACCTTCTGACCGCCCGCGACGCCACCGTTCAGCATGAACTGGCCGAACCGTGCGTAATCCTTGAGGCTCGCTGACATGCAGCAGCCGCTGATCTCATGCCCCGTCGCGCCAAGCATCCACACCGCGTCCTGCTCCATCCCGAACGGCTTCCACACCTTTTCGGACAGATATTGCGACAGCGTCTTGCCCGTCGCGCTCGACACCAGCACGCCGATCAAATTGGTTTCGCCGGTCTTGTACACCCACTTCGACCCGGCAGGCGCTTCGCGCGGTAAGGTCTTCATATAACTGACCGTTATGTCCTCGCCCTCGACAGGTTTTTGCATATTGAACTGCGCGACGTCGGATTTGGGATCGGTATAATCCTCGTTCCATTTGACCCCGGAGGTCATCGTCAACAACTGCCGCACCGACACGTCGTCATACGCCGAACCCTTGAGCCCCGGAATATAGACGGTGACCTTGTCGTCGAGGCTTTTGATAAAGCCGTCCTTCACCGCCGCACCGACCAGGGTCGAAGTGAAGCTCTTGGCGACCGAAAAGCTGGTCCAGCGTCCTGCGGCGCCATAGCCGAGCGCATATTTCTCCAGCCGGATCTTGCCGTCTTGCACGATGATCAGCCCGGCGTTGCGCTGTTTCGCCATATAGGCATCGACATCCGCGCCAAGGTTGAGCGGCGGACCCTCAGGCAGCGGATAGGCCGGTCCGCCCGCCTTGACCGTGTTTACGACGACTTTGGTAACCGTTTCCATCGTGCGGAAAGCCGCGTCGCGTTGATCCTGGTTCCAGAACAGCACATTCATATCCTTTGGCAGCGTGTCAGTGGGTGGAGGAGCGGACGTCGGCGCATTGCACCCCGCCGCCGCGGCGCACAAAAGCGCCGCTGCCAGATATCGTCGCATAAAATCCCTCTCCCCTGTTTTCAGGCTGTTTTTTCTAGCGTGACTTGCGCAACGTCGATGCCGCCGCCGCGAAATCCGCCTTCGCAATATTGTAGATAATAGCGCCACAGCCGCACGAAGCGATCGTCGAAGCCCGAGGGCAGCTGATCGGCCGCGACCGCTGCGTCAAAACGCTCGCGCCACTGGCGCAGCGTTTCGGCATAATCGTCGCCAAAATGGTGAACCTCGCGCCACGCGAGCCCGCGCGCCTCGGCGAGTGCGCGGAACCGGCTTTCGGAGATCAGGCAGCCGCCCGGAAAGATATAGGCCTGGATGAAGTCGCTGCTCGCCGCATAGCGTTCGAACAGCGCATCGTTGATCAGGATATATTGAATCGCCGCCTTGCCCCCGGGGCGCAGCAAGCGCGCGATGGCGTCGAGATAGGTCGGCCAATAGGCCTGCCCGACCGCTTCGACCATTTCGACGCTGGCGATCGCGTCATATGGCCCCTGCGCGTCGCGATAGTCGCAAAGCTCGATGCGCGACCGTCCCGAAAGGTCGACCGACGCAAGCCGCGCGTCGGCAATCTCGGCCTGCGACGGCGACAATGTGATGCCGGTGTAGATGACATCGTGCCGCTCGACCGCGCGCTCGGCGAGAGCGCCCCAGCCGCAGCCGATTTCCAGCAAGCGGCTGCCCGATCGCAAGTCGAGCCGATCGAGGATGGCATCGACCTTGCCTGTCTGCGCTTCCTCCAGGGATTGCCCCGGATCGGCGAACAATGCGCTCGAATAATTCATCGCATGATCGAGCCACAAGCGATAGAAATCATTGCCTAAATCATAATGAGCGTGAATGTTTCGCTTCGCGCCACGGCGATCATTGCGGTTCAGCACGTGCGCGATCTTGTTCAGCCAGCGCAACGGACCACGCGCGCGCGCCACATCACCAAGGGATTCGCCATTGCGCATGAACAGGTCGAACAGCGGCACCGGATCAGGCGAGGTCCACTCGCCCGCGTCCCAAGCGCGATACCAGCCCACCGACCCCGACATCGCCAGCCGCGCCAGCGCGGCCCAGCTATGCAGGTGAACGACCGCCGACGGGCCGTTGCCGCGCCCGCCAAGCAGGCGGACGCTGCCGTCGGGCGTGTGCGCCTCGATCGTGCCCAGCGCGAGACCCGCGTCGATGCGGTCGAGCAGCCGATGGAACAGCCCAGCGGGCGCCAGCGCCAGCAGCCGCGCGAGCGCTCCGCCGCTGCGGTAGGCGCGGTCGGCGCGGAGCAATTGCTTGCCGCGGCCCGGGCTGACATGCGTGTTCATAGCGCCCTCCTGCCCCAAAGTCCGGCGCCTGACAATCAGTTGCCGCGCGACTTCATGACGTCATAGGCCGCCAGCGCGCGTTCGCGGGCTTCGCGGTGGCCGATGATCTTGGCGGGATAGGATCTCGGACGCTGCCCGAAACTCTCGGGATCGTGGATCGCAGGTTCGGTTAGTTCAGCAAGTTCCGGCACCCACTGGCGAATATAGCCTGCGGCATCGAACTTCTCCGACTGCGTGAGCGGCGCCATGATCCGCGGGAACATATTGCTGTCGACCCCGCTGCCCGCCACCCACTGCCAGTTGACGGCGTTGGAGGCGTAATCCGCGTCGATCAGCGTGTCCCAGAACCATTGCTCGCCCTGCCGCCAGTCGATCAGCAGATGCTTGATCAGGAGGTCGCAGCGATCATCCGCACCCGGTTGTGCATCCACCCCGTCGCCCATAGCTGGCGCATCCCGGCGTCGACGATCGGATAGCCGGTGCGGCCCTGTTGCCACGCAGCGAGGTCGGCATCGACGGCGCTGCCGCTGCGCCATGGCAAAGCATCGTCGAAAGAAGAGCGCGCGCTGCGCCCGCCATAGTCTGGAAATTGCAGGATGATGTTCTGCGCATAGTCTCGCCAGCCTATCTCGCCCAGAAACACGTCGACCGATCCCCCGGCATCGGCGGTCCGGTGCCAGATGGTGGCGGGCGACACCTCACCGAAATGCAGATGCGGCGACAGGCGCGAGCTGCCCTCCTGCGACGGCAGATTGCGTTGGCGATCATAATCCGCCGCCTCATCGGCAAACGCCGCGATCCGCTTACGCGCGCCCGCCTCGCCCGGCTCCCATTCGGCGGTAAAGCCGGTCGCCCAATCGGGCTTGGTCGGCAGCAACCCCCAGTCATCCAGAACGTCCGAAGCGGGCCATTTGCCTGGCGCCGCAATCTCACGCGGACGGTTCGACGGGCTCGGCGGCGGCATATGTTCCTTCAAGGCGCGCCAGAACGGCGTGTAGATCTTGTACGGCGTGCCGCCCCCGGTGGTCAGCGATCCCGGTGGCAGCAAATAATTGCCATCATGACACTGCAAGTCGAGCCGCTTCGCCACTGCCTTTTCGGCGTTGCGCCACCATGGCTCGTAGTGGCGCAGACAATGCACCGACGCCGCACCGGTTTCTTGTGCAATCAAAGCGAGTTGATCTTCACACTTCCCGCGCCGCAGGATCAATCGCGAACCCATTTCGCGCAGGCTGGCGTCAAGGCTGGCGAGACTGTGGTGCAGCCACCAGCGCGACGCGGCGCCCATCCGGCGATGCTTCGGCGTATCGTCGTCCAGAATGAACACCGGGATCACCGGCCCAGCCGCGGCCGCCGCGATCAACGCCGCCTGATCCGACAGGCGCAGATCGCGGCGGAACCACAAAATGCTCGGCGCCGTCATTCGTCGTGCGTGGCGGTGTCGGGGGCGGTCAGCCGGACCTGGAACCGGTCCTGCGACAAGGGATGCATGAAACGCTGGTCGCGTAGCAGAATCGCGTCGCCATCCTTCTGCGCAACCGGCATCCGCGCCCAGAACAGGAAGGCGCGCGCATTGGGGTCGCCCATCAGCCATAGCTTCAGGCGCGGATCGTCCATCCCTGTCGGCTGGCCGCTGATGTCGAGATTGCCGCCCACGCCGGGCGTAAAACTACCGCTCCCATAGCGGTCTGCGGTGCGCCAGAAGATGTCGCGTTGCCAGAAGGCCAGCGGTGGCGGGCTGGCGACAACCAGCGCATTGCTGTGACCGGTTGCTGCCAGCGCACTCGCGGTCGTCCTTTCGGCGGCGCCAGTAATCAGGCCGTTGGCAAAGATGTAGGCGCAAACCGCGGCGAAACCGATCCACGCAGGTCGCTGCCAATTCGCTACCCCGCCTCGCTCGCGGCGCAGCGACAGCCATACCGACAGGCTGAGCGCGATCCATATCCACAGGTCGATGATGAAGATCGTGTCGCCATAAAACCATTGGGACGAAAAGGGTTCGAGCAGGCGGATTCCGTAATTGTTGAGCCAGTCGAGTGCAGGGTGGCTGAGGCAACCGATATAGGCGAGCGCCAGCAGCCAGGCTTTGTCGATCGGCAACCGTCCTGCGGGCCGCTTGCCGCGCTTTGTCTGCCAGCGATCGAACGCGAGAATCGCCGCCCACAACAGGATCGGCAAAATCAGCAGCGCGATCGGCCCGTGCGTGATCCCGCGCCGAAACCCCAGATGCTGGATCCCGTCAAGCCACGCCAAACAGGCAGCGTCGACGTCGGGCAGGTTCGCCGCCAGAATCAGCGTCGGGATCGCCAGCCCGGTCTTTTTCTTGAGCCCCATCTGGCCGAGAACCGCGCCGACAAGGCTGTGCGTAAGATTATCCATCGCCGCTTGGTGGCGTGGATCGATCCGCTTTGCAATGCGCTATGAGGACCGGGTCACGATCGTCCAGCGAACACCAAGCGCGCCCCGACTAAAGTTCGGGGCCGCCCTCGGTCACGGTCCACGTCTGGCCCTTTTTCAACAGGCCTTGCAGATCGGCAATCTTGCCTTCGCGCGCTGCCGCGTTCTGGCGCCAGACATCGGCCTCAAAGGTCGGGCGCGGGTCGTCGTACAGCACGCCCAGCGCCATCGGGAATTCCCCGAACGGCATTTCGACCAGCATATGCGCGACGCTGCGGTTGGTGACGTCATGGACGATCACCCCCGCGGCCTGCCAGTCGCCATCGACGACATCGACGGTCTTGAGGTGCAGCGCCTCGGCGTCGAGCGCGATGCCCTTGGTGCCTTTGGCAAAGACCATCGGTTCACCATTCTCGAGCCAGAGCTGGCGATCCTCAGCACCCTTCGGCGCCGCAAAATCCTCGAACACGTCTTTATTATAGACGATACAGTTCTGGAAAATCTCGATAAATGCCGCGCCCTTGTGCGCATGGGCGGCTTTCAGCACCTCGGGCAGCTTCTTCGACACGTCGAAACCGCGCGCGACAAAACGCGAGCCGGCGCCAAGCGCGAAGGCTGCCGGCTGCGCCGGACGATCGACCGAGCCATAGGGCGTCGACGGACTGGTAGTCCCGACGCGGCTGGTCGGCGAATATTGCCCCTTGGTCAGACCATAAATCTCGTTGTTGAACAGCATGATCTGGCAATCGAGATTGCGGCGGATCAGGTGCATCGTGTGATTGCCGCCGATCGACAGCCCGTCGCCATCGCCGGTGACGATCCACACATCGAGGTTCGGGTTCGCGAGCTTCAGCCCCGTCGCGAACGCCGGCGCACGGCCGTGGATCGTATGGAAGCCATAGGTTTCCATATAATAGGGAAAGCGCGACGAGCAGCCGATACCGCTGATAAACACAGTGTTTTCGGGCGCGGTGCCGATTTCGGGCATCGTGCGCTGCACACATTTGAGGATCGCATAATCGCCGCAGCCGGGGCACCAGCGCACTTCCTGATCGGTTTCCCAATCCTTGAGCGTCGTGGGACGCGCGATGGTGGTCATCTCGTTCATGCTAGTGCCTCCTCGATGGCGGCTTCGATCTCTGCAATCGTGAAAGGCTGGCCGGACACTTTGTTCACGGGTTTGGCGTCGACCAGATACTGGTCGCGCAGCACCGTCTTCAACTGCCCGGTGTTCATTTCGGGTATGATGACCTTGTCATAGCTTTTCAGCAGTTCGCCCAGATTGGCGGACAGCGGCCAGATATGGCGGATATGGATGTGGCTGACGTCGGCGCCCTCGGCGCGCTTGCGGCGCACCGCCTGATGGATCGGGCCAAAGGTCGAGCCCCACCCGACGACCGCGAGCTTGCCGCTCTCGGCGCCCAGTTCGACGATCTGATCGGGAACCTTGATGCCGTCGATCTTCGCCTTGCGAATGTCGGTCATCGCCTGATGGTTCGACGCCTCATAATTGATGTGGCCGGTGTCGAGTTCCTTCTCGATCCCGCCGATGCGGTGGAGCAGGCCGGGCGTGCCGGGCTTGACCCACGGACGCTTGAGGTTGTCGTCGCGGCCATAGGGCTTGAACCCGCCTTCGGGCACTTCGGTCAGGAATTCGACCGGGAAGGCTTCGTAGGTCGTGAGATCAGGCACCGCCCATGGCTCGGCCGCATTGGCGATATAGCCGTCGGTCAGCAGGATCACCGGGGTCATATATTGGACCGCGATGCGCACCGCTTCGATTGCGCATTCGAACGCATCGCCGGGCGAGCGGGCCGAAATCACGGGCATTGGGGCATCGCCATTGCGGCCATAGACCGCCTGATACAAATCCGACTGCTCGGTCTTGGTCGGCAGGCCGGTCGAGGGGCCGCCGCGCTGCGAATTGACGATGACCAGCGGCAGCTCGGTCATGATCGCGAGGCCCATCGCCTCGCCCTTCAGCGCGATTCCCGGTCCCGACGAGCTGGTAACGCCGAGCGACCCGGCATAGCTCGCGCCGATCGCCGAGCAAATCGCGGCGATCTCGTCCTCGGCCTGAAAAGTCGTGACGTCATATTCCTTGAGCCGCGACAGGTGATGGAGAATCGCCGAGGCGGGCGTGATCGGATAGCCGCCGAAGAACATCGGCAGCTTCGCGAGCTGCGCTCCGGCAACGAGACCGAGCGCAATGCCCTCGGCACCGGTCAGCGTGCGATAGAGGCCGGGCGCGACGGGCGCAGGATCGACATGGTGCTGCTTGAGCGGCCCCGCCAGCTCGGCGGTCTCGCCATACGCGTGACCCGCGTTCAGCGCCGCGATATTGGCGGCGGCCAGATCGGGCGCTTTCGCGAACTTCGCATTAAGCCAGTCGACGAGCGGCGCGCGGTCGCGGTCGAACATCCACAGCGCTAGCCCCAGCGTCCACATATTCTTGCAGCGTAAGGCTTCTTTGTTGCCGAGCCCGAACGGCTTCACCGCGTCCATCGTCAGCTGGCTGATGTTCAGCTTGAGCAGCTGCCACTTCGCCAGGCTGCCATCGTCGAGCGGGTTGGCGTCATATTTCGCCTTGGCGAGATTGCGGTCGTTGAACTCGCCCTCGTCGGCGATGATCAGCCCGCCCTGCTTGAGCGACGGCACATTGGTCTTGAGCGCCGCCGGGTTCATCGCGACGAGCACATCGGGCGCGTCGCCCGCGGTGTCGATCGCCGATGATCCGAAGTTGATCTGGAACGCCGACACCCCGAATAACGTGCCCTGCGGCGCGCGGATCTCGGCCGGAAAATCGGGGAAGGTCGCAAAATCATTGCCTGCGAGCGCCGACGATAGGGTAAACTGACCGCCGGTCAGCTGCATCCCGTCGCCACTATCGCCTGCAAATCTGACTACCACCGCATCCGAAAGGGGGGACTGCCGCTTGCCGGCTTCGTCCACTACCGCTGTCGCCATTTTATCTTCTGCCTTGAATCTTGCGAACCTGTGACGCTGGCCTAGGCCTGTGGGCGCGATGCCGCAATTCAGAAAAAATTGTGCGCCGCAAACTTCAAACGCCCGAATGGGTTTCCAATTGCCATTGAATTATCCGGCGCGATGCCGAATAGCTGCGCCAACGACAGGCCGCACGAGCGGAAACAGGGGACCAGCAGGATGACCGACAGCACCACCCATTTTACCCGCCCCGACGTGGCGATGTTCCTGGCTTTCCTCAACGCGCAGGAAGGCCCCAAAATGGAAGAGTTGCCGCCGGAGGCGGCGCGCGAGATGTTTCGTGTGATGGCCCAGATGGCGGACGCGCCGCGCGGCGAGATTGCGAAGGTGGAGGATCGGGCAATTCCCGGCCCCGCGGGCGATATCGCCATCCGCATCTATGACAATCGCCCCGACCGCGAACCCGGCCCGGTGATGGTCTTCTACCACGGCGGCGGCTGGGTGATCGGCGACCTCGACACCCACGACGCCTATTGCGCCGAAGCGGCACGCCTGCTCGACATTCCCGTGATCGCGGTCGACTATCGCCTCGCGCCCGAACACCCCTTCCCTGCCGCGCCCGACGATTGCGAAGCCGCGACGCGCTGGGTTGCCGATCATTTCCCTTGCACCGGACTGGTCCTGTCGGGCGAAAGCGCTGGCGGCAACCTCACTATCGCAACCGCCCTGACGCTCCGCGACAAGCCTGCGTCGAAGCCGGTCATCGCGATGTATCCGATCTACCCTGCCGTCACGACGCACGACGACTGGCAAAGCTACCGCGATTTCGGCGAAGGCCATCTGCTGACGACTGGCAGCATGACATATTTCGGCAATCACTATGCCGCCGATCCCGCCGACTATCGCGCCTCGCCGCTCGATTTCCCCGCCGCGGGCCTGCCGCCAACATTGCTCACCACAGCCGGTCTCGATCCACTGCGCGATCAGGGCCGCGCCTACGCCGCCAAGCTGATCGAGGCCGGCGTCCCGACCACCTATCGCGAAGCGGCGGGCAGTATTCACGGCTATATCAATTTGGCGCAGGGTATCCCCAGCGCCAAGGACGACATCCGCGGCGCGTTGACGGTCTTGAAAGCGATCGTCGCCGAAGCTACCGGCTCGGCATGATCGACCCCAGCACGCTTCCCTACCGCCCGTGCGCCGGCGTCATGCTCGCCAACCGCGACGGCTTGGTCTTCGTCGGCCAGCGGCTCGATACGTCGAGCGAGGCGTGGCAGATGCCGCAAGGCGGGATCGACCCCGGCGAAGATGCCGAGGAAGCCGCGATTCGCGAGCTCGGCGAAGAAACCGGTGTTCATGGCGGGCTGGTCGAGATCATCGCCCGCAGCCGCGAGGAATATTTCTATGACCTGCCCGACAATCTGATCGGCAAGATGTGGGGCGGCAAATATCGCGGCCAGCGCCAGCACTGGTTCCTGATGCGCTTCATGGGCGAGGATAGCGACGTCAACATCGCCACCAAGCACCAGGAATTTCGCGCCTGGAAATGGGCCGAACTGAACGAGATCGAAAAACTGATCGTGCCGTTCAAGCGCGTCCTTTATCGCAGCCTGGTCGAGGAATTCGGCCCGCTGGTCTGATCGCGTAGCGCCAGCGCGATCCGAAAGACGTCGGCGAACATTTCGGGGGTCAACCGCCCGGTGTTCGTATTGTAACGCGAGCAATGATAGCTATCGACCAAGTGGCGCCCATCCGCGAGCCGATGGACGGCGCCATGACCGAAGGGATGCGCCGCTAGCCGTACTCCAGCCGCCCGGAGCACGGCATCATGCGCGATCCGCCCAAGCGCGATGATCACGCGCACATGGGGCAAGGCGGCCAGTTGCTTCTCGAAAAACGGTCGGCAATTTGCAATCTCCGCGGGGGTCGGCTTGTTCTGCGGTGGCAGGCATTTGACGCTGTTGACGACAATCGCGCCGTCCAGTGTCAGCCCGTCGTCGACCCGCGCATCATATTGGCCTTTGCTCAGCCCGAACGCGGCGAGCGTCGCGAACAGCAGGTCGCCCGCATAGTCGCCGGTGAACGGCCGCCCCGTCCGGTTCGCCCCATGCTTCCCCGGCGCCAATCCCGCAAAAGCGAGCCACGCGCCGGGATCCCCGAAGGCGGGTACCGGCGCGTTCCACCAATCGGGATGTTCGGCCTGACATTCTTGCCGAAAAGCGACGAGCCGCGGGCAGCGTGGGCAATCGCGCGGCGGCTCGGTTCCGGGCAATAGGCTGTCAATCTCCACGCATCTGCGATAGGCGCGGGGCCATGAGCAACGCAATGCCGCTTCCTCTCTACGCCATCGGGCTCGGGTCGAACCGGCGCCACGCGCGCTACGGCGATCCGCGCGCGGTGTTGCTCGCGGCGCTTGCGGCGCTGGAAAGCGACGACATCGAAGCCGTCGATGCCAGCCCGATAATCGCCAGCGACCCGCTTGGCCCCTCGCGCCGCCGCTATGCCAATGCGGTAGCACTCGTTGCATCGACGCTAAGTCCGCCCGAAATGCTCGCAAGGCTGCACGCGATCGAGGCAAGTTTCGGTCGCCGCACCGGAAAGCGCTGGAGCGCCCGAACCCTCGACCTCGACATTCTCCTCTGGTCGGGCGGCATCTGGTCCGACAGCACGCTCACCATTCCCCACCCCGCCATCGAACAGCGCGCCTTCGTCCTCGGCCCGCTCCGCGCGATCGTCCCCGAATGGCAGCATCCGCTGCACCGCCGCAGCGTCCGCCAACTCGCCGCGCGCCTTGCGCGTCCAAAGCCGGTTGACCGGGGCGCAGCGGCGCACTAGGGCGACGGCTCACTTCGCACGCTGCCTTCGCGGCGCCGCGATGGGCCCTTAGCTCAGTCGGTAGAGCAACTGACTTTTAATCAGTAGGTCGCTGGTTCGAACCCAGCAGGGCTCACCATATTTTCCTGTTTTCCGGCACGCGCCGCTCATTTGAGCGCGGCGCGACGTTTGCGACAACCGCCATTTTTGACCGTAGTCCATGCCCGATTGGGCCCGCAATATTCTTGCGTTCGTTACCGGTGAATTTACCGATTGGCTTGATAACGGCCGCGACGGCGGCGCATGCATGCCATGTGCCGAAGCTGCAATCAGGACGGGAACGAAATTTGACAACACTCATCACCGGTGCAGCAGGCTTTATCGGCATGCATGTTGCGGCGGCGCTGCTCGGGCGGGGCGAGCGCGTGGTCGGCATCGACAATTTCACGCCCTATTATTCGCTCGATCTCAAACGCGCCCGGGTCGCGCATCTTGCGGCACGCTATGGCGACCAGTTTGCGTTCAAGGATGTCGATTTCGGTGACGCGAATGCGCTCGCTCAGGCGCTGGTCGATGTGACGATCGATCGGATCGTGCATCTGGGGGCGCAGCCGGGGGTCCGTTATTCGCTCGAAAATCCGGCGGCCTACATCCATTCGAATATCTCCGGGCATGTGAATATTCTCGAGCTGGCGCGTCATCGGGCGATTTCGCACCTCGTCTATGCCTCGTCGTCGTCGGTCTATGGCATGCGGAGCGATACGCCCTTTCGGGTCGCGGACCGCGCCGATACGCCGATCTCGCTCTATGCCGCGACGAAACGCGCCGACGAGTTGATGAGCGAAACCTATGCCCATCTCTTCCGCATCCCACAGACCGGGCTGCGTTTTTTTACGGTCTATGGCCCTTGGGGTCGCCCCGATATGGCGGTCTGGAAATTCACCGAGGCGGCGCTGCAAGGCCGTCCGATCGATGTTTACAATCACGGCGACATGCTGCGCGACTTCACCTTCATTGACGATATCGTCAATGGCGTAGTGCTGGCGCTCGACCATCCCCCCGAAGACGATAACCAGCCAAAGCCGGGCGGCTTCACCACGCCGCACCGGTTGTACAACATCGGCAACAACCGCCCCGAGCAGCTGACCGACCTGATCCGCGCCATCGAACTCGCCTGCGACCTCAAAGCCCAGATCAACCTGCTGCCGATGCAGGACGGCGACGTGTATCAGACCTTCGCCGATATCGACGATATCAGCCGCGACCTCGGCTTTGCGCCGACCACCCCGATGGCGGTTGGTATTCCGGCCTTCGTCGATTGGTATCGGAAGGACTGGTCGAAGCGCCAGTAACGTCGCCGCGATCTGCGCCTGACAGCAATTGGACATACGCGTTGGCTTGGTTGGAAGCCCCGGATAGAATAGGGCGCGCGCCATTCACTGTAATCTCCGCTTAGAGGCAAAATATCCGATGAAGATCCTATTGACCGGCGGCACGGGATATATCGGCAGCCACGTCGCTGCGGCCTTGATAGCGTCGGGCCACGCGGTCGTCTGTTTCGATAACCTCGCCAACAGCGATGCGGCGGTGATCGACCGGCTCGAAGCGATCACCGGCACCGCTATCCCCTTGGTCGTTGGCGACATCCGCGACGGCGATGCCTTGCGCCACGCCCTGACCGAGCATGGCATCGAAGCCATCATCCATTTCGCAGGCCTGAAAGCCGTCGGCGAATCGGTCGCCGAGCCGATCAAATATTACGACAACAATGTCCGCGGTACGCTGTCGCTGGTGCAGGCGATGACCGATTGCGGCATCAAGACGCTGGTCTTTTCATCGAGCGCAACCGTCTATGGCCAGCCGCGCTATCTGCCGCTCGACGAGAACCATCCGACGTCGGCTACCAATCCCTATGGCCGCACCAAGCTGATGATCGAGGAAATGCTGAGCGACATCGCGGCGTCCGACCCCGACTGGCGGATCGCGACCCTGCGCTACTTCAATCCGGTCGGTGCGCACGACAGCGGTCTGATTGGCGAGAATCCGAACGGCATTCCGAACAATCTGATGCCCTTCATCAGCCGCGTCGCGGCGGGGCGGCTGAGCGAATTGTCAGTGTTCGGCAACGACTATGACACCCCCGACGGCACTGGAGTGCGCGACTATATCCATGTCGTCGACCTCGCCGATGGCCATGTCGCAGCGCTTGATACGATCGCCAAGATCGACCCGGCGCTTTCGACATGGAACCTCGGCACCGGACAAGGCTATTCGGTGCTCGATATGGTCGAGGCGTTCGAACGCGTGAACGGCGTCAGTATCCCGTATCGGCTCGCGCCACGCCGCGACGGCGATGTGGCGAGCTGCTACGCGAGCCCCGAACGCGCCGCGCAAGAGCTAGGCTGGACCGCGCAGCGCGATCTCGACGCCATGTGTGCGTCGAGCTGGAGCTTCGAACGCACGCTGGCAATGCGCAATTCGGGCTAGCCGAACCAGCCCGCGGTCTGGGCGAGCACCCACAGCCCGATCAACAGGAATAGCCCCGCCGCGATCATCCGCACCTTTGCGAGATCGACGCGCTTGAGCAGTTCATGCCCCAGGAAGATTGCCGGGACATTGGCGATCATCATGCCGAGCGTCGTCCCTGCGGTGACCGCCACGACATCATGATATTGCGCGCCAAGCGCAATCGTCGCGATTTGCGTCTTGTCGCCCATTTCGACGAGAAAGAAAGCGACCAGTGTTGTCAGGAACGCTCCGAACCGCGGCTTCGGCGCATCCTCGTCCTCAAATTTATCAGGGATCAGTGTCCACGCCGACATCACGATAAACGACAGGCCGACCGCATAGCGGAAGATATCGCTATCGAGGACGCTCGCCGCTGACGCGCCCAGCAGCGCCGCGAGCGCATGATTGGCCAGCGTCGCGACCAGGATGCCGAGGATGATCGGCAATGGCCGGTTGAACCGCGTAGCGAGCAGGATTGCGAGCAACTGCGTCTTGTCGCCGATTTCGGCGAGCGCGACGACCGCGGTCGAGGTGAGCATGGCTTCCATGAAAAAACTCCGGGGCCGGGCGGCGTAGCGATTCCAATCGACATCGACACCCGCCGCCCGGCCCGGACGAAGAATGCGATGCCATTGGTCTCGCCCAAGCGGTTCCCCGCTTCCGCCGCACCACGACCTCTCGGCCGAGTATGTTGACACGGTGGCCCGTCCGTTCGGACGGCTGGCTACTCCCCAGATGACGCGGGCGGATTAGTCCGCTTGTCGGCGCGAGGCAAGTCCCGCGATACTGTCGCGGCGGCTTCTTCCGATTCGGCGATATCGGCGTCCATGGCTTTGGCGCGCGCCTCGATCTCCTCGGCCGCCTTGTCATAGCGCGCTTCGAAATCGGGTTCGTCCTTGCACCCGGCTAGCAAAAGCAACGGCAGCAGAATTACGGCGGCGCGCATCAATAATCCTTGCGGTAGCGGATGCTGAGGTTCGACTGGCCCGAGCCCCCGGCCTGACTGAGCAGCGACAGCGCGCGGGTCAGGCTGATTTCGAGCTGCGTCGCAGTGTAGCCACGCGCGTCGGTGATGACCTCCAGATAGATGTCCTTGGTGATATATTGCCCGGCAGCGAGCGCGGTACCGCGCCCGACGGTATCGTCGGGACCTAAGACGCGCAGCCGGTCGATGCCGGTCGCCGACTGGAGCGCGCCGAGCGGGCTTAATCCCCCGCCCCCGCTGCTCAGCGTATTGAGCGACGAGGCCAGCTGCACGGCTTGCAGCGGTGATAGCGTCGTGATCGAATCGCCAAACAGGATGCGCGACACGATCTCGTCCTGCGGCAGGCCGGGAACGCTGGAGAAAGCAATCTGGGGGTTGCTCGCGCGCCCTGACACCGCGACAGTCACCGTCACCGTCTCGATCGTGTCGCTCGCGAGCAAGCGGATCGCGGGGTCGTAAGCATCCCCGGTCGGAAAGGTCACGCGGCCTTCCTGCAGCTCGAACGACCGTCCCGCAAATCCCAGCGTCCCGCGCACCAGCTCGATTTCGCCCGTCACGCGCGGCGCCAGCGTTGTCCCGCGCAGGACGATATCGGCCATCCATTCCGATTCGAGCCCCATGCCGCTGACATAGATTTCGTCCGACGCCTTCAGCGCGATATCGAGCCGGATCAGGTCGAACAGGCTGCCCCCAACCGCCGCCAGGCCGTCGCCGCTGATCCGTTGCCGCCCCGCCGCGGGCTTGCGCCTGATGCCGGTCAGCACCGGCACCTGCGCCGCGCCCTCGCGCACGATACGATAGCGCGTTTCAGGAAGACGCAGGCTGCCCGAGAGCAGCGCCGCCTGCCCCGCGACCTTTTCGAGCACAAGATTGCCCGTCGCGCGCGCCGCAATATTCTCGCTGCGCGCGAGCCGCGCATTGTCGAGCGTCATCGCGATATTCATCGGATAACCGTCGGCCTGCGCCAGGCTGATATAACCCTTCGCTTCGACCTTGCCGTCGCCTGCGGTCGCGGTCAGCTGATCGATCTCCAGCCGGTTGCCGGTAAAGCGACCGTTGACGACCATGTTGGTCAGGCGCGTGCCATAGGTCTGGTTTTCATAGACCATGTCCTTGCCGCGCACGACGCCCGACAGGCAGGGGTCGGCGACGCTGCAACTGAAGTCGGCCGCCACCGCGATCGGACCCGACACCCCTTGGTCGGCGGGCCCGAAGAAGGAATAAAGCGTGTCCGACGGACCGTTGTAGCGGACACCGCCGCCGAGCGGAGCGGCACGCAGCCGCGTCGTCCAGTCGCCCGCACCCGGCCCCAACGGCCGCAGCGACGCCTGCATCCGCCCGATCACGCTGCCGCGCTTGCGCATCACCGCACGCGCTTCGCCGCCATCGCTCAGCAGCTTGCCGGCGAAATTGACGTCGACCGGCTGGCTGACCGACGCCGCAGTCGTCCGGGTAAAGCCGGTGATCGTCAGCCGCGCATCGGCGCGCGGGAAACTTTCCGAGCTCGCCTGCTCGAAATCGAGGCTGCCGGTTGCGCGCCCACCGAGCCCCATGTCTGGATAGACGGCGTTGAGGATCGCCATATTGACGCGCTCAAGCCGGCTCTGGATCATGATCCCGTCGCCGAACCGCCCGGCGACGCGCGCGCTGCTGCCGCGGCCCAGATTGACCGTTGTCGGCAGCAATTCATAGCCATCGGGACCGGGGATGATCCGCGCGGGCGAGGTGGTGCGGAAGTTGATCCCCGTCGCGCGGCCTTGCACCGATGCACGCCATAGCTCGGGGGTCAGATCGGCGTTGGCGGCGATGCGGAACGGCACGCCGCTGGTGCCTTCGACCAGCGCCTGCGCTTTGCCGCGCCCATCACGATAATCGATCTTCACCCGCCCGACCGCGATGTCATATTCGCGAATGCGCGTCTGCGCGATCTGTATGTCTGCAACGACATGCGGGGTATCATAGAGCGTGACATCGGCATCGACGATCGCCGATCCGACCGCCAGCTTGGCGGGTCCGGGCAGCACGACGTCATTGGCGCGGACGTTGATCGCCGCCGCCTGATACTGGCCAGCAGCGCTCAACCGAACGAGGCCGCCCAGCCCCTGCCCCGATGCATTGAGCTGGCCGACGAACGGCCCGGCGTCGCTCCGCACCAACCCCCCGTTGAACCCGATCCCCGAAAGGTCTCCGCGCTCGACATCGATCGTCAGCGGACCAGTTGCCGTCAGCAGCACCACATCGGCGGACAGCGGCCCATAATCGGTGTCGCCGGTTGCCGCGAGGCGATAACCGTTCGGCGCACCGTTGATCCGCGCGACCAGATTGGCGAGCCCGATGCCCAATCCCGGTCGTTCCGCGGTCACGACGGCGCGCGGATCGCTGATCGTCCCCGCCAGCTGGACCCCGACGGGACCATAATCGGTCGAATTGGCCCGCGCGCTGATCTGGATCTGGCCGTTCGGCGCATAGCTCCCCTGCCCGCCGGTGACGCGCAGCCGCGGCGCCGCCAGCCGCAGATTGGCAAAGCGCACAACGCCATCGGTGCCGTAGCGCACGTCGCTCGACGCTGTCGCATTGCCGCCCAGGAAATCGCGCACGCCCGAGTTGAACAACCGGGTCGAACGCGCGCGCACCCGCCCGACGATCTCAAAGCCGCCGCGCGGCGCGGTCTTCACATCGGCATCGGTGTCGATATCGAAGATGCCAACACTTTCGACGCGATAGTCGTTGATCCGCCCATCGATCGCCCCGGTATAGAAGCCGCGATTGAGGTCGGCGATGACGATCGCCTTGGCATCGATGCGCGGCGACCGCAGGCGCAAATTGTCGCTGAGGATCCGGCCGTTGCTGTAAGCGAGATCGCCGTCGAGGCGGACTGCAACCAATGTACCGCCAGCAACGGTGTCCAGCCCGCGGATCCGCGCCGCGCGTCCGGACACCGGGATAACGATCTGGTCGGCATCGACGCGCGCCTTGCCCGACAAAGCCAGCGTCTCGATAACGATGTCGTTGACCGCGAGCGTGGTCGCGTTCGCCTGATATTCAACCGTCGGCAGGTCGAATGCGCCGTTGAGCATTGCTGTTGCCCGCACCCCATTCGCGCGCACCGCAGGAGCGATCGCACTCGGGCGAAGCAGGACGAACCCCAGTTGCAGCGCCTCATACCGGCTGTTGCCCAGATCGACTCCGCCGCTCATGCCCAAGCGGAACGCCTCGGACGAGAAGCGGCCATCCAGATCGGCTTTGCGTTCAGCGAGTCGTGCCGTGAGATCGACGGTCGTTTCCGGCCCGAGTAGCTCCGCCACCGGCCCGTCGAACAGCCGCGACGCCTGCGCAGAGCCTTTCACCACAAAAGTGCCGTCGCGGCCCGTCAGCGCGAGCCGCGCGAGCGGCGCGGTGCCGAGACTGGCGGTCAGATTGCCGTTCCAGACTTTCCAATCGCCCCGTCCCGCCAGCTTGGCAGTCAACGTCTCATCGAAGTCACCCATCGCTGCAAGCACGCCGCCTTGCGGCGCTGTCACGTTCATGGTGACGTCAAACCGGTTCGCTTCCGGAACGGCGTCAAGCAACAACGCCAGCGTGTCGCCCTTGGCATTGGTGCCGATCGTCGCGGCGTTGGCGGTAATCTGCGCACGGCGGTCGGCAATCGCGATTTTGCCGTTCAGCCGCGCCTCCTGCCGCTCACCGGCGACCGCGGGCTCAAAGATGAAACGATCGACGCGCAGCGTACCCACATCAATGTCGAGATCGGGGAGCAGCGGCTCGCCGGTATCGGGCACGACCTTGAACGCCGGCATCTTGCGCATCGTCATCGTCGCGGCGGTTGCCGAGCGGACGTCGACATGGTTGGCGAAATAACGGATCGGCCGCCAATCGACCCGAACCTCAGGCGACTCCAGGAAAACGCCTTCGGGATCGGACAGCGTGAAATTGCGGATGACCATCCGGCCATAGAGCGACCCGTCGAGCCGCCCGATGCCGATCTTCATCCCATTTTCGAATTCATATTTCTCGACCTGGGTGACGACGAAGCGCCGCCCGGCATCGCTGTTGAGCCCGATGAGGAACAGCGCGAACAGCAGGACCAGCCCTAGCAACGCCAGGCCGACCCAGCGCAGGATCGTCATCGGCCAGTTGCGCGGCGTTGCGCTCATCGCAGCATCGGCTGCCAGTGGCGCATCCGCGGCCATCAGAAAGCCTGCCCGATCGAAACATAGACGCTGACCAGCGCTTCGCCCGGCTTACGGCCAATGGGCGTTGCGACATCGAACCGCATCGGACCGAAATTGGTGTAATAACGTGCGCCAATGCCCGCACCAAAACGCAGATCGGAGAAGGTCGGGGTCGAGCCACGATGCACCTGCCCCGCATCGACAAAACCGACGACGCCGAAATTGCCGAAGCGATAGCGCCCCTCGAACGCGGCTTCGGCGACACTGCGACCGCCGATTGGGTCAAGATTGGGATCTTTGGGACCGAGTTCCTGATAGCCAAAACCGCGAACCGACCCGCCGCCACCGGCATAGAAGCGCCGCGATGGCGCCAGTCGTTCGCGGGCGGCGCCCAGGATCGACCCGACCCGCACACGGCCCGCCAACACGATGTTTTCGGTAACCGGATAATAGCCGCTGACGTCCAGGCGCGTTCGGGCGTAGGGCGAAAATTGCCCTGCAAGCGATCCTTCGGGCTGGATCAGCGCGGTAACCCGAAACCCCTTGGTCGGATCGAGCAGGCTGTCGGTCCGATCCATCCCGACCTGACCCGTCACCCCAAAAATGGTGTAGAAATCCCGTTCGCGCGCGCCGCGGGCGAAATCATAGTCATCTTCGCTCGTCGCGATCAGCTCGGCGCCGAAAGCATAAGTGAATTTCTTCTGCCAGATCGGGGTCGAATCATAGCTGACCCGCGCCGCGACACGACCGGTGATCGCCTCGAACGCGTTGTAATTGCTGCGTGTCGCTTCGGCGACCAGCTCAAAGGTGCGATCGCGGCGTCCGGCGTTCGACCGGCGCAGCGTCGCGCCGAGTCCTTGTTCCTGGGTTCCCACCACACCACGAAAGATCAGCGCGCCTTCGGGCGGCAGCAGGTTGCGGTGCGTCCAGCTGCCTTCGAGCCGGATCCCCTCACCGGTGCCATAGCCCGCACTTGCGGCCAACGTCCGCGGTGGTCCCGCCTGCTGGGTGACCAGCATCGTCACATATTCGGTATCGTCCCCGGCGCTTTCGCCAGTCGGCTGCGGCTCGGCCGCGACGGTGGCGAACAGGCCGGTAGCAACCAGCGCTTGCCGAAGGTCGTCGACCTTGCGGCTGTCGTAAAGTTCGCCCCGCTTAAAGCGCGCCAGCACCGCGACATGCTCGGCATCGAATGCCAGATCGCCGGTCGTCTCGATGCCGCCAAACCGCGATCGTTTGCCGATATCGACGGGTAGCGTGTAAACGCCGTCTCCGGTCGCCCCATCGAGCAAAATGTCGCGCTGCCCGACCTCGGCAAAGGGATATCCCTCTTCGGGCAATTTCAGCGCGATGGCGGCCTCTGCGCCCTGCACGCGCTGCGCGACAATCGGTTCGCCAACCGCGAGCGGAAAATTGTCTGCGATCAAGTTCGGCGGGACCGTCGGCGCCGCATTGATAATGATATCCGCCAAGGTGTAGCGCTGCCCCGGCTTGACATCGATGACCGCCGTGATCGGGCGGCGCTGGCGCGGTTGGCCCTCCTGGCCTTCTTCGCGTTCGCCGCGATCGATCCGCGTATCGACCACCGCGTCATAATAGCCTTCGGACGCCAGAATGCGCTGCATCAACTCGCCGTCGGCGGTCAGGCGGGCGCGTACCATCGCGGCATTGTCGGCCTTGCCGTCGCCGTCATAGAGCGCGGACAAGTCGCCGAACAGGTCGGCGAGATCAACATCGGTGCTGTCATCGGCCGGGACGAGCCCGTTGACCTGCACCGTATAGGCGACACTGACGTTCTCGCGGTCGTCTTCGGCCTCGGCGAATTCGACCGGCTCGACATCGAAATTTTCCAGCGGCGGCAGCGGCGCGGCAAGTTCGCTGTCGGTAATCGGCGCATCGCCATCGGCCAGCGTCGGGATCGGAACGCCATCGAACGCGGGCGTCGGAGTGTCCGAAGCGGTACCACCCACGTTCGCGGCTTCCGCGGCTTGCCGCTTTTCAAAGTCGGCAATCGATTCGAGCGGCCGATTGAGCTCAGGATCATCCTCCGCAAATATCTGCGGGATCGCCTTCTCGAACTCCTCGTCGCTGATGATCGGCGCGACCTCGGGGAACGCAAAATCGGGCGGCGGTGGGGTCGGGGCAGCAATTGCCGCTTCGGAAGCTGGTTCAACCGTCGGCACGACCTGCGGCGGTTCAACCGGCTGGCCGATCGCGGCGGTCGTCCAGGTCAGGCAAAACGCCGACGCTGACGCGATCAACAAAGGTCGTGTCCGCCCTAGTCGCATAAGGTGATAATCACGGGAAGTTTCAGGGTTTTGCATCTGTCAGCCGTCGATACGGCATCTCTGGCTGGCGCGCCGCGGCGGCGCAACCCGTTTCTATGCTGCCAAAGTCCCGAATCCGGCTCATTTCGTCGCAAATCCCCCGTCAGCCGTTTTGGCCGCACGCGATCAACGAGTTTATGGAGATCGGGTTCCGCGCGTCAGCTATCGACGCCGAACAAATCTCGACTGTAAACCTTGCCTTCGACATCGGCCAATTCGTCGGTTACCCGATTGGCGATGATCACATCGGCCTCGGCCTTGAACGCCGCAAGATCGCGCACCACGCGCGAATTGAACAACCGCTCGTCAGGGATCAGCGGTTCATAGACGATGACCTCCACCCCCTTCGCCTTGATCCGCTTCATCACGCCCAGGATGCTGCTGGCGCGGAAATTGTCCGAACCCGCCTTCATCGCCAGACGATGGATGCCCACGACGCGCGGACGGCGCTTGAGCACCTCCGACGCGACGAAATCCTTGCGCGTCGTGTTCGACGACACGATCGCCTGAATCAAATTCTGCGGCACCTCGCTGTAATTGGCCAGCATCTGCTTGGTGTCTTTGGGCAGGCAATAGCCGCCATAGCCAAATGACGGGTTGTTATAGAAACTGCCGATCCGCGGGTCGAGGCACACGCCCTCGATGATCTGGCGCGAATCGGCGCCGTGCATTGCGGCATAGGTGTCGAGTTCGTTGAAGAACGCAACGCGCATCGCAAGATAGGTGTTGGCAAACAGTTTGATCGCTTCGGCTTCGGTGTTGCCGGTCTGCAAAACGGTAGCGTCGGGTTTCAAAGAGGCGGAAAGTAAGAGCTGGGCGAACTCCGCCGCGCGCGGGTGCGTGTTCCCGACGATAATCCGCGATGGATGCAAATTGTCATAGAGCGCCCGTCCTTCGCGTAGGAATTCTGGCGAAAAGACGATCGCGTCGGTCATGTGCTTGGTGCGCATCCGGTCGGTGAAGCCGACGGGAACGGTCGATTTGACAACGATCACCGCATTGGGAGCTAACGTCAAAGCATCGGCGATGACCGATTCGACCGAGCCGGTGTTGAAATAATTGGTGTCGGGATCATAATCCGTCGGCGTCGCGACGACGACGAAATTAGCGCCGTCGTAAGCGACATCCTTGTCAGTCGTCGCCGTCAGATCAAGCGCGCGGTTCGCCAGATAATCCTCGATTTCGGGATCCGCGATCGGCGAACGCCGTGCGTTGATTTCATCGACTTTGCGGGTGTCGATATCGAGCGCCACGACATGATTATGCTGAGCAAGCAGCACCGCATTCGAAATCCCGACATAACCTGTGCCGACGGCTGTAACTTTGACCCGAGCGTTCGGCACTGGCGACGTTCTCCTATGGTGGTAGAGCGCGCTGTCTAACAGTCGCGGCCAGATCGCTCAACCGCAGCAGGCCCGCTGACCGCTGGCCGCGCTATTAAGTGCCGCAATACGTGACGTGAGGCGCCGTATCAGCTGGTGCAGGATGCGCATAAGCATCCCATTCCGGACGAAGGACATAAGGGTTTTGAACGACCTCCAGCAACGCACGCCACGGCGCCATGTCACCCGCCTCGGCCGCTTCCAGCGCGGCCTCGACCTGATGATTTCGCGGAACATAGAGCGGGTTCACCGCATCCATCGCGTCGGCGCGCTCCAGCGGCGCAATCGCTTCGCGCTCAAGCTGCGCCCACCAGTCGGCGATCCACGGCGCCATTGCCTCCGCATCAGGCAGCAGCGTTTGCAACATCTCGCCATCGCCGCGCAGCAACTGCGCGAGCGCGCGAAAGAAGGACGTGAAATCGACGGAATGCTGTTCCAGCTCGCCAAACAGCGCATCGATCAACGGCTCATCGGCCTTGTGCGGTTGCCCCAGCCCCAGTTTCGCACGCATTTCATCCAGCCATAGCGCGCGGAAACGCGCAGGGATCGCGTCGACCAACGCCTTGGCCGCATCGACATCAGCCGGATCAACGGCATGGATTGCGGGCAACATCGCCTCGGCAAAGCGCGCCATATTCCAGTGCGTAATTTGCGGCTGACGGCCATAGGCATAGCGCCCGTTCGCATCAATGGAACTGAACACCGTGTTCACAGCAAAGCGATCCATGAAGGCGCACGGACCATAATCGAGCGTGTCACCGCTAATGGCAACATTGTCGGTGTTCATCACGCCATGAATAAAACCCACACCCATCCAGCGCGCGACTAGCTGGCATTGCAGGCCGATGACGCGATCCAGCAGCGCAAGGTGCGGATTGGCGGTCTCGACGCACTCGGGAAAATGACGGCGGATGGTGTAATTGGAAAGCTGGATGACGTGGTCGGCGCCAAAATGCGCGGCGAAGAACTGAAAAGTTCCAACCCGAATATGACTGCTCGCAACGCGCGTCAGCACGGCGCCGGGATGCGACCGCTCGCGCTGCACCCGATCGCCCGTTGCTACCGCCGCAAGCGCCCGCGTCGTCGGCACCCCCATCGCCGCCATCGCCTCGGACACCAGATATTCGCGCAGGACGGGACCAAGCGCAGCCTTGCCGTCTCCGTTGCGCGAAAAAGCGGTGGGACCGGACCCTTTGAGCTGGATATCGAAACGTGCGCCGTCGGGCGCTACGATCTCGCCGAGAAGCAGCGCGCGACCATCGCCGAGCTGGGGAGAGAAATGGCCGAATTGATGGCCAGCATAGGCAAAGGCGAGCGGAGCGGCGGCTTCGGGTATTTCATAACCCGAAAAAATATGCGCAAGCTGCACATCGCTCGTACCATTGGCGATAAGGCTTAGCCGTGTCGCGACGGGAGTATTGAACGCGAGAAGCGCCGCCGCCGAGGGCTTCACAGCCTTAGCAGGGGCATAGAATCCCTCCATTTCACCATGGAAACTGTTATCGAAAGTGAAATCCATATCGGCTCCTGATCTCTGCTATGTCCGATCTGGCACAACCGTTTGCGAGTTCACAGCAGTTACCGTCGAGTATGCCGACCGCAGACTTTCGTCATGATACACACTCCCCTCGCTCCTATTTAAGTGAGAAACCCTCGCCGCGAAGGGCCAGACCGCTTAAGCTGGGGACTATGCCTGACGGCGATCGCCCCCTGCCGCTTAACTTGGGCCGGGTGTGAGATCATAAATGGCCGAGCATAGACGTTCGGGTTCCTGACGCCCTTTGAACGCGCAACGCGCGTGAAGGCTCGACAGCCGGGTTGTCACCCCGTCGATGCCCGCTTATTGAGGCTCCCTTTTCACCGTTGGCGGCCGCATAAATGTTCGCCGTTGTGGAGCCCTAGAATGCCGCGCCACCGTCGCCCTACTCGGCCCGTATCGTTGCGTGCAACGCTGTTTGCCGATTCGCAATCTTGGCTTGTCGGTCTGGCGATCTTCACGCTCGCAAGCTTTTTGTTGTTCGGCGGCGGCCCAAACAGCCCCGGCTTGCGCGTGGGGATCATGCTGGCGACGGGTGCGGCCTGTGTCGTTGCGTTCGGCTCGCTGGGCGGCTTGCGACGGTTAAAGGAACTGCCGCTAGTCGAGACGCTCTGCTGGGCGTCACTGATTGCCGTTCCGTTGCTTCAGCTAATTCCGTTACCTCCAAGCATCTGGACCGCGCTCCCCGGACGCGGTACGGAAACGGATATTCTGGCCTTGGCAGACCAGTCGTCCGCCTGGCTGCCGATCACCTTGAACCGCGTGGCAACGCTGTCGGCTTTAGCGATGACGCTCGCCTTGGGCGGCATACTTCTTGCCGGCCTGACACTCTCCGAGAAGCATATCCGCCGGCTTCTGATTGCGGTGATCGCGTGCCTCGCGCTGTCCTTCGTCGTCGGCGCGGTCCAGTTGAGCTCGTCGGGACGGCTGCTCACCTTCTATCCGACCTCGCACCAAGGTTTGCTGCTGGGATTTTTTTCAAACCGCAACCACCAGGCATTGTTGATCGCCGTCAGTATCCTTGTCGTCGGCTATCTGATCGGCACGTCTCGTATCCCACCCCGACAGCGTCTCGCAGCTTTCGGTTTTTTTGCGTTTATAGCTTTGGCTGGTGCATTCGGAACGGCGTCGCGCATGGGACTTGCGCTGTGCGTTGCATCTTCTTTCGCCGCCCCTTTCTTGTTTCTCGGCGCCACGGTGGCGCGCAAAACATACCTCTTAGGTGCGGGCGGCGGCCTGATTGCGATACTTACCGGCCTTGCCACACTGAGTGGCACAGCCGGACGCGCACTCGATCGCTATGGCGACGTCGGTGGCGATTATCGCTGGACAATATGGGAACGCAGCGTTGATCTGATCGGCGATTATTTCCCGTATGGAACGGGCCTCGGGAGCTTTTCTGACGTATACCAGAAATATGAACGCCTGGATTGGTTGTTACCCAATTACGTCAACGACGCCCACAATGATTATATCCAGCTGGCTATCGAGGCCGGAGCGTCGGGGCTTATCCTGCTGATGCTTATCGTCGTGATGCTTGTGCGGGCGACGATATTTACAGCATCACCGATCGCCGGTTCCCGGCCCGGTCAGACCAACTTGGCCAAACTCGGGGTCGCGATCATTCTTTTGATACTAGCTCATTCTGTCGTCGATTATCCGCTTCGACGTCCTGCCATCGCCGCGATCTTCACTTTGGCGCTTGCCCTGATTTTCCGACAGTACCGCCGCCATGCCGCCGCAAGTCGCAACGTTCCGGATTTGGCAGCGGCATAAGAGTTTCGCATTGCCTTTGATGACGCTCTTGCTAAGAGCGCAACTCGATTTTTTGGGAAGTTTTTCTTGATGCGCCTTTGGTTAGCGGCTCCCGCCCTGATTGCCGCCAGTCTGGCAATCACGGCCTGCAGTCAAAAGACAATCAACCTGCCGGCGGACAGTGCCGCCTATGCACAACTTGCCAATGCAGCGGCGCCGTTGGAAGGCCAAGCTTATCGCATCGGCGATGGGGACACCCTAAAAATTAATGTTTTTCAAGAACCGGACCTATCGCTTTCCGAGGCTGTGGTTGACGTGAACGGCAATGTGACGCTGCCGCTCGTGGGGGATGTTTCCGCAATCAGTTTGACCAGCACCGAACTGGCAACCGAGTTAACCGGACAACTTCGACGCTATCTCGTCAATCCCCAGGTGACGGTCGCGATTACGCGCTCCGTGGCCAAACGGGTGTTCGTAGAGGGTGACGTCAATAAAGCAGGCGTGTTTCCGCTGGAGGGCAACGTCACGCTACTTGGTGCGCTGGCCATGGCCGAAGGAACGTCGGAGATTGCAGATACGAAACAGGTTCTCGTCTTTCGAACGGTCGGTGGCCAGCGTTACGGCGCCAAATTTGACGTAAATGCGATCCGTAGCGGTGCCGCCGAAGATCCTCGCCTTTTTCCGCAAGACCTGATCGTCGTCGGGGTATCGTCGAACAAGCAGTGGGTCCGCAATCTGATCCAACTCTCCCCTGTCTTCGGCTCGATCTTCATCGCGCTGAATCAAAACTGATACAGACCAAGGCTGCTTGGCATTTTACCGGACAAAGCATGCGATATATTGATACATCTATAACACCTGACTCCGATCTCGACATAAAGTCTGAGACTGGATTCACGATCAATTTCGCGCATATCTGGGCGGCCGTTTACCGGTCCCGCTTCATTGCCGCTGGCATTTTGATCGGTTGTCTCGCCATCGGGATCGCCGTAACCTTTCTCACGACCCCGATTTATCGCGCGCAAACGACGATCCAGATCGATCAGGAAGCGGCCAAAGTTCTGGGGACGGAACAGACCGATTCATCGGCATCGATCCAGGATGCTGAACGGTTTCTCGAAACCCAGATCGGCGTCATGCAAAGTCGGTCGGTTGCCTTGTCAGTTGTTCGCGACCTGCGATTGACAGCCGACGATCGGTTTTTACTAGCAATGGACGTTGATCCACAGCTTGCGGCCGATTCCGAGCTTCCTTTGGCGGAGGCCAGACAGGATCTTGTCTTGAAGACGCTTGCGGAAAATCTGACGGTATCGCTGCCGCGCGTATCGCGCCTCGCCGCGATTTCCTTCGATAGTCCCGATGCTGAGCTGTCTGCACGCATCGCCAATGCATTTGCCGAGAATTTCATTCGGAACAATCTTCAGCGCAAGTTCGAAGCCTCCGCCTATGCGCGGGAATTTTTGAGTGATCAGCTCAAGCAGGCTCAGGAACGATTGGAAGAGTCCGAGCGTGCCGCGGTTAATTTTGCGAGAGAAACGGGCATTATCGATGCCAGTAAGGGGATTTCTCGCGGCGGCGAAGATTCAGCGCAGTCGCTGACGACATCAACGCTGGTGCAGCTCAACCAAGCGCATGCCGAAGCGCTGGCGAAACGCGCGCAGGCGGAACGCAAGTGGCAAGCCGTAAGCGCAGCTCCGGTGTTGAGCCTGCCGGAAGTCATCACCAATCCGGCAGTTCAGCAATTGTCGGTTATGAGGGCGGACTTGCAGGCCAGGGTCGAGGAAGAGGCGCAGCGCCGCACCGCCGAGCATCCCGCCGTCCGGCAATTGCAGCAGCGCCTGCAAGAGATTGAAAGCCAGCAAATGACCGTTGCGCGGCGGATTCGCGACAGTGTCAAGACCGAGCGCGACATCGCCACTTCACAGGAAGCCGCAATCAAGCGACAGGTCGAGGAGTTTAAGGGATCGACCCTCACCGAACAGACGCAAGCGGTGCAGCTGTCCATTCTGCGGCGTGAAGCCAATACCAGCCGCCAGCAGTACGAAGCTCTGCTGCAACGTTTCAATCAGTTGAACGCAGAAGCCGGCGTTCAGAGCAACAATGTGTCGGTGGTCGACAAAGCCGCGGTTCCGCCCGAACCGACGTGGCCAAAGCTGCCGTTGAACCTTGCGTTGGCACTGTTCCTCGGCATCGGCCTCTCGGCGGCTACGATTCTGGCGCGCGAACAGCTGTTTGCAAAGCTGATTTCGCCCGACGACATCAAGGATCGACTGGGCCTGCCCGTCCTAGGCGCCATTCCATTGTGGCGTTCCGACAAAAGCTTGATCGAACTGCTTGCCGATCCCAAATCGGATGTTTCGGAAGCCTACAACAGCGTCCGATCAGCGCTTTCGCTCTCGTCGGGCAGTGGTCTGCCGCGATCGATTGCATTTGTCAGCACGCAGGCCAGCGAAGGCAAGTCGTCGGCCTGCCTCGCGACCGCTTTGAGCGTAAGCAAGCTCAAAAAGAACTGCGTCATGGTCGATCTCGATCTGCGCCGACCCAATCTTCACCGCTTGCTCAGCATGTCCAACAATGTTGGTGCGAGCAATGTTCTGGCTGGCGAAACCGAGGTTACCGCGGCGGTTCAGCCGACCAAATTCCCTGGTCTGAGCATCATCACAGGCGGTCCGGTTCCGCCCAACCCGGCCGAGTTGTTGACTGACGACAACATCACAGGCTTGCTTCAAGAACTGGCGAAGATCTATGACGTGATCTTCGTCGACAGCGCTCCGATCTTGGCTCTGGCTGACGCCATATCGGTCAACAATAATTGCGAAGCGACGGTTTATATCGTCGAAGCGGGTCGTAACAGCCCGAACGCGGTTATCCGCGCTATCAGCCGTCTGCAGGAAAGCCGTTCGAAAATCGTTGGGGTCATCCTGTCGCGCTTCGACGCCGGACGGATGGGCTACGGCTATGACTACGCTTATGGTTACGCATATGAATCACGCGACGCATAAATACGGCGGTGATTGGTCGACGAGCGGCTTCATTATATCAGTTTGCGTCGCTGCTGCGGTGGCATTCGCCGGTTACCACGCTGTCGCGACCAAGCGGGGTTTTGATCGCGAAGATCAAAACGCACCAATCGTGTTCAACGACCCAAAGGCAGCAAAACTCGATGCGGCAAAACTCGTTGCCGCGCAAAAGCATGAGCTTGCTTGGCGGCCGCTTTCGCAAGATGCGCTGAATCGCCTGCTTGTTGCGGCCCGGCTCGCCCGACAACCCGCGCTTGAAAAAAAGGTCGCGGACGCGATGCGCAGCTTTGCTTGGCGTACCGCGCCCGGTCAGTTAAATCTTATCACCATTGCGCTGGAGCAACGAAAATTCGATCAGGTGTTCCAGCACGCTGATGCATTGTCGCGGCGCGAAAAGGCAACCGAGGAAGTCCTCAACCTTTTTGCGCTCTACGAGCAGATGCCCCGACAACGCGAATATCTGGTGACGGCCCTGAAGAAGTCACCGCCCTGGCGACAGGCTTTTCTGGCCAGCGCGGAGCGCCTTAAAACGCCGCAGCAAGTCAACGCGCGCTATGAAACAATTTCTGCATTGCTTGGTGCCGGTGAGGTGAAACGCGATGAGCTTTCCTCGTTGGTTGTCCGCATGGTCGCGACAGGTTCGGCGCCTGAGGCTCATGATCTTTGGATCAAAACGCAGCGCCCGACCGTCGAGCCGGGCAGTCTTTATGATGGAAATTTTTCGCAAGCCGCGGAGTTGCAGAAATCTGGCGTATCGAATCGCTTCCCCTTCGAATGGCAGTTTGATTCTGGTCGCAATGCGGGCACACAGTTGGTTCAACGCGACAGCGGGAACGAACTCCAGCTCTATTGGAATGGCCAGGGTGTCCCGATTTTTGCCAAGCAAACCGTGCAAGCACGCCCCGCCGTCTACAAGGTGACCCTCCGCGGCGTTGAAGCTGATAAAGTGGCTCGGAAAGTTCTGGCCGTTGAATTGGTCTGCCCTAGGAAACCAGCGATCCGCCTCGCACAGGTTGCAGAAAAACAGGGCCAGCTTGCATTTGTGGCTGATCGGCCGACCGAATGCGGCTTTCCTGAAATCCGCCTGTTAGGGCGCCCAGACACCAATGGGGTAGATTTCGAAATGTCACTAACCGGCATCAATTTGGCCCTATCGAACTAACCGGCTAGTCCGGCGAAAATTAGACTTCGGAGATTATTATGTTTCGCGCAGAAGAACTAAACGACGGCGCTTTCGTCATTGCAGAGGTTGGCCAGAACCATCAGGGCAATTTGGAGAACGCGCTCGAATATATAAAAATCTATGCTGCGGCAGGCGCCGACGCGGTTAAATTTCAGACCCGGAACAATCGCTATCTTTTTTCCGATGAGTCCTATGCCGCGCCCTACGCCAGCGAGAATTCTTTTGCCGAGACCTATGGCGCCCATCGCGAGGCGCTGGAACTCGACGTCGAAGTGCTGCCGATTATTAAACAGGCCTGCCTCGACAATAAGACCGCCTTTATGTCGACGCCATTCGACGAGCCTAGCTTGGAACTTCTTGTCGATCTCGATGTCGATATCTTGAAAATCGCGTCGTTTGACCTCGGTAATCTGCCGCTCATCAACCGCATGGCGAAAACCGGAAAACCAGTTGTGATCAGCGTTGGAGGCGGCAAGATTGACCAGATCCGCAGCAGCGTGGCGACGTTGCTCGAAGGCGGCGGCGAAGTCGCCGTACTCCATTGCGTTTCCGAATATCCTTGCGAATACAATCGGCTTGGACTCGACAACATCAAGACGCTGATCAACGAATTTCCCGAATGTGTGATAGGATCATCGGACCATTTCAATGGCACATTGTCAGGACCGGTAGCTTATCTTCAGGGCGCGCGCATCTTCGAAAAGCATGTGACGCTCAATCGCGCATGGCGCGGGACCGACCACAGCTTCGCACTGGAGCCTGAAGGTTTTCGCAAATTCGTTCGCGATATTCGGCGCGTCCGCCACATGCTTCCGCCCAAACCGATCGATGAACTCGGCACCGAGGCAGTGTTCAAAAAGCTAGGAAAGTCACTCGTCGCTTATCACGACATTGCCCCCGGCGAGACGATCACGATCGATAGCCTGTCGGGCCGCATTTTCCCCGATCAGATCATTCCGGTCCGCGAATCGAACCGCGTCATCGGTAAGGTCGCGGGACGAGCGATCGCGCGCGGCGAAGCCATCCGTTACGACGATTTCGCTTGATGGCGGCGCCCGATCCGGTGCGGCTTGGTGATCTACGCCGCGTTGAACTGGTCATTTTCGACTTCGACGGCGTCTTCACGGACAATAGCGTCTTCGTATCGTCGGAGGGTATTGAGTCCGTCCGCTGCTGGCGCAGCGACGGGCTCGGCCTGTCGCGCCTCCGCCAACTCGGCGTCGCGACGATAATCGTGTCGACCGAGACGAACCCGGTTGTCTCGAAGCGCGCCGAGAAGCTGAAGATCGAATGCCGCCAAGCAATTGAGGACAAGGCCGACTGCGTTCGCCAGATATCCGCCGAACGCGGTGTTCCGCTCGATCGCGTCGCCTTCGTCGGCAACGACATCAACGACATTCCCGCAATCGAGATCGCGGGACTTTCGGTCGTCGTCGCCGACGCCTACCCCGAGGCGGCCGAGCATGCGGATATTATGCTTTCGAAAGCCGGCGGCTATGGCGCGGTGCGCGAATTTTGCGACATGCTATGGGAAGCCCGCAAAACTGTGCAGGAAACAGTTTAGCATGAATGCCGATCCCCTTTTCGACGTAACCGGCCACGTGGTCGTCATCACCGGCACATCAGGCACGCTGGGCGCCAGCTATGCCGCGGCCTTCCTTGCGCGCGGCGCTCGCGTGGCCGGACTCGATCGCGGGAAGTCTGAACGATCCGAACAGCTCTCCGCAGCTTTTGGCGACCGCTTTGTGCATATTGATGTCGATGTCACCGCCAAGGCGACGCTGCAGGATGCGCTGGCGGCGGTCGAGACGAAATTCGGAACGCCGACCGTGCTGGTCAACAACGCCGCGCTCGATTCCCCGCCTTCGGCACCGCTTGAAGAAAATGGTCCGTTCGAAACCTATCCCGAGGACAGCTGGGACAAAGTGATCGACGTCAATTTGAAGGGCGTATTCCTCTGCTGTCAGGTGTTTGGCGCCGCTATGGCGAAAGCCGGCAAGGGATCGATCGTCAATGTCGCCTCGATTTACGGCCTCGTGTCGCCCGACCAGTCACTCTATAATTACCGCCGACAGCGCGGTGAGGTGTTCTTCAAACCCGTTGCCTATTCCGCGTCGAAATCGGGCATCTACAACCTCAGCCGCTATCTGGCGCAATATTGGGCGAAGCAAGGCGTGCGGGTCAATTCGCTGACCATCGCGGGCGTATTTGCCGGTCAGGAGCAAGCGTTCCTTGACGCCTATTGCGCACGCATCCCCGTCGGCCGCATGGCGGAACAGACCGAATACGACGGTGCGATCCTGTTTCTCGCCAGCGACGCCGCGCGGTACATGACCGGCGCGAACCTCGTTGTCGATGGCGGATGGACTGCGATATGAGTGTTGACATCCATAACTGGATCGGCGGGGCCGAACGGCAATCGCCGGGGGCGCTGCGCATCGATCGACATAGCCCGCACGACGGACGCCTGCTGTCGACCATGCCCGATTCACCGGTGGGCGATGTCGAACATGCTATTGAGAATGCAATCGATGCATTTCCCGCCTGGTCGGCGATCACGCCGGTTCAACGCGGCAACATCCTTTATGGTTTTGCGGCCGCGCTTCGCCGCGAAGCCGACACGCTTGCTGCGATCGTGGCCGAAGAAACGGGCAAGCCGGTCCAGGACGCGCGCGGCGAAGTCGGCGGCGCGATCCAGCTTGCGGAATTCTTCGCCGGTGAAGGCATGCGGCTCTATGCACGGACCCTAACGTCGGGGATGCCGGGCAAAACGAGCCATACCATTCGGCAACCGATCGGTGTTGCGGGTCTGATCGTCCCGGCCAATACGCCGATCGCAAATATCGCATGGAAGACGTTTCCGGCCCTTATATGCGGTAATACCGTCGTATTGAAGGCGTCGGAAGACGCACCTAGAACGGCGGTTTTCTTCGCGAAATTAGCATCTGCATCGGGGATTCCCGACGGCGTGCTGAACGTCATCTACGGTTCGGGCGCGATAACCGGGGCGGCGCTTGTCGCCGACCCGCGCGTCGGCGTGGTCAGCTTCACCGGTTCGACTGGGGTCGGGCGCCAGCTCGCAGAGGTCGTGGGCCGCCGCTTGGGCCGTTTATCGCTCGAGCTTGGCGGCAAGAATCCACTGGTCGTCTGCGACGACGCCGATCTCGATCGTGCGATCCATTGGACGGCGCTTTCGGCGTTCAGTAACGCCGGCCAGCGTTGCGCCGCGGGTAGCCGTATCATCGTGATGGACGGCATTTACGATCGTTTCCGCGACGGGCTCATCGCTCGCGCGCGGTCGCTGACGCTGGGCGTACACGAAGGCGCCGATCTCGGTCCCGTTATGCACAAGCGCCAGCAGGCCACGATCCTGTCGGCCATTGCCCGCGCTTCGGACGAAGGAGCCACCATCCTTTGCGGCGGCGGCGAGGCCCCCGTCGGCCTTCCCGCCGAAGGCGCCTATGTCGCGCCGACACTCGTCGAAGTCCCGTCGCACGACATGGATATCGCACGTCGCGAATTGTTCGGACCGGTCGCAACGATGCACCGCGTCGCCGGCCTGGAAGAGGCGCTCGCGCTCGCGAATGGTACCGAATACGGCCTGACCGCGGCTATCCACACGCGCGACGTCGACCGCGCCAACTGGTTCGCTCACCGAGTGCGTGCCGGGGTGGTCAACGTCAATATCGGCACCTATGGCAGTGAACCGCATATGCCGTTCGGCGGGTTCGGGGCATCGGGCAATGGCACGCGCGAGCCGGGCGTCGAGGCACTCGACGTCTACTCCGAATTGAAGAACATCTCTTACCTTACGCGCAGCGAGCTCATCTGATCATGTCGCCGAAAGCCGTAGCCCTCATTCCCGCCCGTGCCGGGTCAAAACGTGTCGCGAACAAGAATATCCGGTCGCTCGCCGGCCATCCGATGATGGCCTATTCGATCCGCGCAGCGATCGACAGCGGCGTCTTCGCGTCGGTTATATGTACAACCGACAGTGAAGAATATGCCGATATCGCGCGCTATTATGGCGCCGAGGTTCCAGCACTGCGCCCTACCGACATGTCCGGCGACAAGTCCGCGGACATCGAATGGATTCGCTGGATTCTGGATCTGCTGGATCAGCGCGGCGATGCATTCGATGTGTTCAGCATCCTGCGTCCGACCAGCCCGTTCCGCCGTGCCGAGACGGTCCGCCGCGCATGGGGCAAATTTCTTGCCAACCCTCTGGCGGATTCTTTGCGCGCGGTCGAAAAGTGCCGCCAACATCCTGGCAAGATGTGGGTGATCCGCGGCGATCGCATGCTGCCGCTGATGCCCTTTTCCAACGGCACGACGCCCTGGCATAGCAGCCAATATGCGGCGCTTCCCGAAATCTATGCGCAGGATGCAAGCCTCGAGATCGCGTGGAGCCGTGTGGCCCGCGACGGCGACAGCATCGCCGGCGAGGCGATCATTCCCTTCGTCAGCGAAGGGCTCGACGGATTCGATATCAATCAGCCCGAAGACTGGCTTTTGGCCGAACAATATGTGACGAGCGGCGCCGTGACGCTGCAATCGATCGACCGGGCCCCCTACCCCGGCTCGTCCCAACAAGGAGCATAAACAAGCCATGGGTGATCTTATTGGTACCGCCGTCGGCGGGACCCTCTATTATGTCGCGAAATCGGAATTCGACCGGGTGCTCGCCCTGCCCGTTCCGGACGTCCAGCGCGTCGGCATTTTCGCGACGCTCGCGCGGCTCAACACGCTCTATATGATCGCTCGTGCCGGTTCGGGCCATATCGGCAGCAGCTTCAGCAGTCTTGACATGATGTCATGGCTCGAACTGCGCGGGCGCCGCAGCGAGGCCGACATTTTCTTCTCGTCGAAGGGCCATGATGCGCCCGCACTTTACAACGTCTTGATTGCAACCGGCCAGCTCGAATTCGACATGTTGCATAAGCTTCGCCGGATTGACGGACTTCCGGGGCATCCCGATATCCATGTACGGGGGATGGCGTTCAATACCGGCTCGCTCGGCATGGGCGTTTCGAAGGCGAAGGGGCAGATCATGGCGAACCGCGTTCTGAAGCGCGACGGCCGTGTCTTCGTGCTCACCGGCGACGGCGAGTTGCAGGAAGGCCAGTTCTGGGAATCGCTGATCTCGGCGGCGAACAACAAGATGGATGAGTTGGTCGTCATCGTCGACCATAACAAGCTCCAGTCGGACACGCTCGTCGCGCACGTCAGCGATCTCGGCGACCTCGAGGCCAAGCTGAAGGCTTTCGGCTGGCATGTTGCGCGCTGCGACGGCAACGACCTCGCCGCTTTCTCGGCGACGCTCGACGATTGCCTTGCTGTCACGGGCAAGCCCAAGATCATCGTCGCGGATACGGTAAAGGGCAAGGGCGTCTCGTTCATGGAGCATACGTCGATCGATTCCGACGTCGAACTCTATAAGTTTCACAGCGGCGCGCCGACCAGCGAGGCCTATGTCGCAGGCGCCCAGGAACTCATCGACCTCGCCAACCGCCAACTCGCCGAAGCCGGCGCCGCCGCGCTGCTGCTGGAGGTTGAGGAACGCCCGCAAGCCGCTCCCCCGCCCCCCGGCCAGCAGCGCATGATTCCCGCCTATAGCGAGGCGCTCCTCGCACAGGCAGCGAAGCATCCGAACCTCGTTGCGCTCGACGCGGACCTGGTGCTCGATACCGGTCTTATTCCTTTCCGCGACGCCTATCCGGATCGCTTTGTCGAATGCGGCATCGCCGAGCAGGACATGGTGTCGCAGGCCGGTGGCATGGCGCGCGGCGGACTGCTGCCGATCGTCCATTCCTTTGCCTGCTTCCTGTCAGCTCGGCCTAACGAGCAGATTTACAACAACGCGACTGAAGGTACGAAAATCGTTTATGTCGCCTCACTGGCGGGCGTGCTCCCGGCCGGTCCTGGACATTCGCATCAGGCAGTGCGCGATATTTCTTCGCTGGCAGGCATTCCCGGGCTGACAATGGTCGAACCTTCATGCGAAGCAGAAGTCGGCGCATTACTCGAGTGGGCGATCGATGAAAATGACGCGAGCACCTACATTCGTCTCGTCTCCACGCCCTGTGATATACCCTATGGCTTGCCTCAAGACTATAAACCGCGCCCCGGCATCGGCGTGACACTGGCCGATGGCGACGACGTGGTCATTATCGCCTATGGCCCAACGATGCTGCCAGTGGCCATCGATGCCGCCCACAAGCTGGCGGACGACGGCATACATGCGCGGGTTGTCAATCTGCCATGGCTCAATGCCGTCGATCGCGAGTGGTTGGCTGACGTGATAGAAGGCGCACGTGCTATTGTATCAATCGACAACCACTATGTGGTTGGTGGCCAGGGCGACCGGATCGCCGACGCTTTGGCGACGATTGCCCATGCGCCCCCTCTGGTTCGCCTGGGGCTTCGCGACGTGCCGCCGAGTGGGCAGAATGCTGAAGTTCTAGACGCCGTGGGATTGGACGCTGTAACCGTCGCATCAACCATCAGCGCGGCGTTGACAGCCGGGCGCAGGACGTGATCACAGTACTCGAAAAGCGGCGAAACGCCATCGGCGGGCGTCTCTGACCCGCGGGTATGACTGCGAAAAAAATCTCGTTTGGTTCGGCGGCGCTCGAAAGCCTAGTCGTTCAAGGACTGATCATGGTCCTCGGCTTGCTTTCGCTTTTCTTTGTGGCGCGGATCCTGCCGCCGGGTGAAGTGGGCGTCTATTTTGTCGCGTTTGCGATCGCCAATGCGACCGTTGTCCTGTTCGCATTCGGCCTCCCACATGCGTTCGCCGTACGCGCTGTAGAATTCGGTAACCAACGACTTGCATCCAGCGCGATGGCCGCGTCCTTCGTCCTCGCCGCATTGGCCGGTGCCGCAATATGGGGTGTATTGCAATTTTCGTGGCGCAACGCGGATCTGGCTATAACTGGCATACCGCTCGTACCGGTTCTCTCGTTCGCCGTTTTTCTGAACATTATGGGTGCCAGTCTCTTGCGTTCGATGATGGCTTTCCGCTGGGCGAATTTGTTGTCGGTACTTCCCAACCTTCTATTCAATGGAGCGTTGAGTTATATTTTTGCACGAGGCGGCGCGATTGATGCCGCGCAATGCTTGCTCCTATCCACGCTGCCTCAGGTCGCCATGCTCCCCCTGCTGGCTATTGCCCTCGTGCGCCAAGTCGGACTCGTATGGCCGCGCCCGCGCGAAAAAGACATTCGATCATTGTTTCGGTTTGGCGGCACCGTTCATATCGGCAATATCTTGAAAGAGGTGATGTACCGATCCAGCCTGATCATTGTGCAGATTCTGATGGGGCCGGTGGCAGCTGCGACCTTCGGCCTGGTTTCGCGACTGGTCGACGCCATCGCCAAATTTGTCGACGCCATATGCCTGAACCTTGTGCCGTTCATTGCCAGCAACGATCGAGAGGCCGGGCGCGCCGTGCTCTATCTGACACTCGACTTCGTCGTAGCGGTTTTTTTGCCGGGTACGATCGTTGTCGCCGTCATGTCGACAATGATCGTACCTTGGATATTCGGGCCGAGCTATTCGGAATCAGCCGTGCTCCTGCAATATGCGATTTTCGCTATCCTTCCCCTAGCGGTATGGAAAATTCTGGCTAACGATACGATCGCGCGCGTCGACCTGAAAAAATATCTAGCGTCTGCGGCAACGGGAGCGCTCGCGATGCCTTTGTTGAATTTCGGCCTCATCCCGCTGCTTGGTCTTTCCGGAGCCGTGGCGGCAATGCTAATGGCCTATTGCCTTGCGGTCGGCGTGATCCTGATCAAACAGAATTTGTTACGCAATTATGTCCCGCTTCGTGCGGTTTCGAAAATCGTGCGGGCACGATGGAAAAAGGGAGTCCGGCCTGGTGAGTGAGTGGAGCAAATTTCTTGAGGGATCCGATCGATCGCTGTTCAGTCAATCGAGAACACACGCAATGCTGCTTGATCGCGTCATGATCGAAGTGCCCAAGGGCGGTCGTGTGCTCGAAGCTGGATGCGGTCTGGCATTTCTGTCCAAACTTCTGTCTGATGCCGGATATGATGTGACGGCTGGCGACATCGACGATGATGTCCTTGCCGCCGCGGAACGGCTCGGGCTTCAAGCTCCCAATGTGTCCTATCGGAAAGCCGACCTGTTTGCCCTCGCTGATGGACATGCGGGACGCGATTATGACGCGATTATTCATTCGGGCGTTCTGGAGCATTTCGAGGACGATCAGATCGTACTTGCCTTCGAACAGCAGCGGGCGATCACCCGTAAGGTCGTCTTCAAGATACCCAACATCCGTACAACGATGACCCCGGCGCATTTTGGCAATGAGCGGTTCCTGTCCAATCAAAAATGGGTCGCCCTTGCCCAAGCTGGTGGCTTTGGTCACGTCGCGGTATATGGTGGTGACTCTCTTCCCCACTGGACACAGCTACTACCGTCGGTGCTGCATCAGTATCCCCGCGCAGGCCAAAAAGAAAAACGACAGCGTTTGTTCGAAACATTGTCGAGCTGGCGTCAATTTGTCAGTCGGCATAGCATCTTTGTGTGCAGCTGATTCGCCTCCTCTCCCACAACAAATTTCAGGAAACACCGATGACTACAGAAGCACTGGCGGACGTGTCCCCGGACAAGGCCTTTTACGACGCCGAAGCCATTGCCACAGGCGACGAGCACGTCATATTCGTCGATGAAATTTCATCCTATTTCTCGTCATATGCAGCGCGGCTCGAGCGCGATCTGCAAGGAACCTCCGGTGTGGTCGTCGAACTCGGCGCTGGCAGCTGTGCTTTGTCATGCAATGTTTCGCGTCTTGCCAACGCTAATCGGATTATCGCCGCTGATATCAGTTCGAAGCGCATGTCGCTCGCTATCGATAGTTCGGCGGACATATTGAAGGCGGATCGGCAAAAAATAAGTACTGTGGAATGCGACTTCAACGGCGGCTTGCCGTTCGATGATGCCTCGGTCGATGCGATCCTGTTCGATGCGGCGCTGCATCACGCACGCAACATCTGGAATCTGTTGGCCGAGTGCAACCGCATTTTACGCCCGGGCGGCAAACTGATCGCACAGCGCGAATCCTATTTGAGCGCGCTGCGGGCCAATGAGCAAATCGGTGTGCTCTTGAAGACTCCGGAAGTTTCCGCGCAAGTTTCAGAAAACATGTATCTCAAGGCGCAGTATGAATATTACTTAAAGGTCAATGGATTCAGCGTCGAATTCATCCCGTATACCAATTCGCGATTAAAGCGGATTCTGCGATTTGCTAACGGCTGGCTATTCGTTGATGGATCGCTTTATTGTAGCAAGGTTTAACCACCCGCCTGTTGTTCCCACGCATTTTGAAGAATTTGACCGTAATGTCGTTTACCAGCGTTCGCGAAACCGCCCTGAGGCTGATCCGGCTCATGCCCCGTCTCGACGCCAGACTGATGCGGTTGCGGCGGAAAATGCTATCCAAGGGCAGTGGCTATCCGGCTTGGTCGGCGATTGTCACGGCCGAAGGCAGGCCTTCGGCCAAAGTCGGCCCAGACGGGTGCAAAGTGTTGATCGCCACAAGCATCGGATCACATTTGCCCGCGATGCAAATGGAAACGACATTGGCGGCCGCGCTTACGCTGCGCGGCGCTAACGTCGATGCGCTGCTTTGCGATGCCGTGCTTCCGGCCTGTCAGATGTGCGAACCACGCTATTTCGCCAAGCCCAAGGAACTTGCGAAAAACGGACCACAGCCGACGCTTTGTGGCGATTGTTTTGTTCCCGGTAAACGCGTCTATGGCGAACTGGGCATCCCTGTTCACAGCTATTCCGACAACATAACTCCTGACGAGCGCGCGACGGCGCGTCGCCTCGCAAGCGAATTATCAATTGCCGACATTGAAGGTTATGAATTCGCTGGACTGCAGGTTGGCGAACACGCCAAGGCAGGCGCGCTACGCTTTTATGCCAGCGCTTCGATCGGCCATGAGCCCGACGCCGATGCCATCATCCGTCGCTATTTCGAGGCGGCGCTGCTTACCGTCTATGCCGCCGACCGATTGATGAAGCGCGAACGCTACGACGTGGCAGTCTTTCACCACGGTATTTATGTTCCGCAAGGGTTGATCGGCGAGGTCGCTAGACGCAACGGCGTCCGTGTCGTAAACTGGAATCCAGCCTATCGGCGCAATTGTTTTCTGTTCAGCCATCACGACACCTATCATCACACACTGATGGTTGAATCGGTGGAAACTTGGGAAACGATGCCCTGGCCCGATGCGCGGTCCGACGATATCCGTCGTTACCTGAGAAGTCGTTGGGAAGGAAGTAACGACTGGATTCGTTTCCACGGTGACCCCGTGTTCGGGCGTGAGCGCATTTTGCATGAAATCGGCTGTGATCCGTCGAAACCGATCATCGCTTGCCTGACGAACGTCATGTGGGACGCCCAGCTGCATTATCCGGCCAACGCCTTCACTGACATGCTGGAATGGCTACTCCACACCATCCGCTATTTTGCTGCCCGGCCCGATATTCAGCTGGTGATCCGCGTGCATCCAGCCGAAATTACTGGGACTGTCCCGACACGCCAGCCCGTGGTTGAGGTATTGAAAGATCATTTCACCACTTTGCCCACGAATGTTTTTGTGGTCCCGCCGGAAAGCGATATCAGCACTTATGTCCTAGCCGAAATGTCGGACTCGGCAATCATCTATGGGACCAAAACGGGGGTCGAATTGGCCGCAGTAGGGATCCCTGTCATCGTCGCAGGTGAAGCGTGGATCCGCAGCAAAGGCTTGACCCGCGATGCCACAAGCCCTGACAGCTATGACGAGATCCTGTCGCAATTGCCGATCGGAAGTCGGATGGATGACGCCATGATTGAACGTGCGCTGAAATATGCCCACCATTTTTTCTTCCGGCGGATGATTCCCGTACAATGCTTTGAGCAAGGGCCGGGATGGCCGCCATTTCAGTTCTCGGGGACATCTTTTGCCGAGCTGGCGCCCGGCGTTGACGGCGGGCTCGACTGCATTTGCGACGGCATTTTGTCGGCAACCCCTTTTGTGTACGACGAACCTCTCCATGCATAATACTACGCCAAACAGGTCGGCGCTGCGCGCGAGTGCGCCCAGAACCACAGGCACGCCGGCATATATCATTCTGCTTGGCCTCGGTTTCGTATTTTTGCCATTTACCAAGGCGCTGACTCTCGACGTCGGTTTTCCGCTAAAAATCTATGAGCTATTATTTGCCGCGGCGCTCCCAGCCTTCTTGCTCACCCGCCATCCCCTGCATCTCCAACAAAAATGGCCGCTGCTCCGCCCGCTTATTTTTGCGTGGCTGGTCGCCGTCGGTTCTTTTTTTGCCTTCTCTTACGCTGACGCCGGTCACCTTGGCATGGATTTCCGGGGCGGCGCGACACTTGATGGGTTGGCGCGGGTAGCTTATCTTTTGCTCAATCTGAGCATTTTCTTCGTCATCATCGGTCGCCCGTCGCTTTCGGCCTCGTCCTTCTTGGTCAACAGCTGGCTGATCGGCTGCGCCATCTCTGTCGCCTACTCTGTGTATTGCGTGTTCGCCTACCTCATCTTTGGCGAAGCATTCTTGCTGCCCGGTCTGGAACGACATCAGCCAGGGATGTTCGGCCCCTTTCTGGTCACCCGTTCGGGAACTTTCGAAGAAGGAAATTTCGGCGGCCTGTATTTTTTGGTGAGCGCCGCGCTCGCGCTGCACCTGCGCCGTCCGTTTTTTGCGACAATCGCGATCATAGGCCTTATCCTCACCCAATCGACAGCGGCCTATTTTGGTCTGATCATGCTGTTTGGAGCGTATTACCTGCTCGCAAATCGCAATTTTTTCGCTTTGATTCCCTATTTCGTCGCGGCGTGTGTCGCGGCGTTCGGGTTGTTTGTCTATTTCGCCGAACAAGGTAAATTCGAGGCTACCGGCAGCGCGTCGGGAGCCGTGCGCTTTAACGAAGCGATGACGGGCATCAACATCTGGCTGACCAGCCCGATCTATGGCGTTGGCTTGGGCCAATATGGTTTTCACTATTTTCGTAACGTCTGGGATATGTCTCTTGCCGAAGCGGTGACGTCGGAACGACATATCGCGGCAGTCGTATATGTCGAGATCCTCTCCGAACTCGGAATCCTTGGGCTGCTCGCTTTCGCACTGTTCTGGATGCGCTGGGCACGGGCGATCAAGGTCGGGCGCCGCAATGGCAATATTCTCTACGCCTCGACATTTGCAATCCTCGTGTCATTCCTAGCCTACCCCACATTCAATATTGCATTCCTGTGGTGCTATTTCGGCATGGCTCTGGTTCTGGTCCATTACAATATCGACGGCTCATATATTGCCGAGGTTGGCCTCCACCCGCACAAGGCACGTCGACATTGATCGCCTGGAACGGACGCAATCTGAGCAACCCGATGACTGGGGTGCAACGATATACGAGCGAGATAATCGCCCGCTTTCCTGCCGATCAGATTCTGCGGATAGCTCCGGACACCGCGTGGTCGTCGGGGATCCGCGGCCATATGTGGGAGCAGGCAAAGCTGCCGCTACAGCTGGCCGACCGCCTATTATGGAGTCCAGCGAATACCGGCCCGCTGACCATCGCAAACCAGGTCCTGTCGGTCATGGACATGTCGCCGCTCGACAACCCCGAACGCCTAAGCCCCAAATTCGCAGCTTGGTACGGATTCTTGCTGCCCAAGCTTTTGCGCCGTGTTCGCACGGTGCTGACAATTTCGGAATTTTCGCGCGAACGCATTCTGTATCACGTGCCCGAAATAGCCGATCGTATCCGCGTCACGCCTTTGGCGGCCGATGCGCGGTTCAAACGCACCGACGCCGAGCGGGTAGAGACGGTGCGCCGCAAATTCGGCATACCGACGCCGCATTATCTGATTGCTCTGGGATCTCTCGAACCGCGCAAAAATTTGCCGCGTTTGATCGATGCGTGGCGTATTGCTCAGCAGCAACTGCCGGACGATATTTCGTTGGTGCTTGCGGGCGGCGCCGGAAAATCGATCGTCTTTGGCAGCCACGGATTTGGCGAATTACCTGGCCGCACGATTTTGACAGGCCGCGTCGACGATGAAGACCTGCCCGCGCTGTACAGTGGTGCGATCGCGTCAATCTACGTCTCTCTCTACGAAGGCTTTGGCCTACCTCCACTCGAATCCATGGCTTGCGGGACACCGGTCATTGCCTCAAACGCCGGTGCAATTCCCGAAGTTGTTGGCGACAGTGCCATCCTGGTCGATCCGCTGGATACCGAATCCATTGCGGACGGCGTCACAACGATGCTCGGCGATCGCGCGATGCATCAAAATCTGCGCCAACGCGCGTTACAACGAGCGACGTTATTCAGTTGGGACGAGACGGCCCGTCTGACTTGGGCAGGCTTGCAAGAGGCACTTCGATCATGAAAATCGCAATCGTCCACGACTGGCTCACGGTTTATGCGGGCGCCGAGCGATGCCTTGAACAAATGCTCGAATGTTTCCCACACGCCGACCTTTTCGCCTTGATCGATTTCGTGCCCGCGCAGGATCGCGCATTCCTGAAAGGCAAGGTGCCGAAGACATCCTTTCTGCAAAGGCTACCATTCGCGAAAACGAAATACCGCGCCTATTTGCCGATAATGCCCTTCGCGATCGAGCAGTTCGATCTTTCGGCTTATGACGTCGTGCTGACCAGTAGCCATGCCGTGGCCAAAGGCGTCCTGACCGGCCCTGACCAATTGCATATCAGCTACACCTATTCGCCGATCCGCTATGCGTGGGATTTGCAGTTCCAGTATCTGTCCGAGGCGGGGCTGACCCGCGGTTTGCGGTCCATCATGGTGCGGTGGCTGCTTCACCGAATCCGGATCTGGGATGCGCGCACACCAGCCGGAGTCGATCATTTCGTGGCGATTTCGCACTTTATCAGTCGCCGCATTCGCAAAGTGTATCGACGCGACGCCGACGTGATTTACCCGCCAGTCGATCTTGCGCACTTCGCCGTCGGCAATGCGAAAGGCGATTTCTACGTTACCGCGTCGCGTATGGTCCCTTATAAAAAGATCCCTTTGATCATCGAAGCCTTTACAGCGATGCCAGACAAGCAGCTTATTGTGATCGGCACTGGACCCGAGTGGGAGAAATGCAGGGCCGCTGCAGGACCGAACGTCACTTTGATGGGCTGGCAATCCCCAGAATCGCTGCGCGATCACTTGCAACGCGCCAAGGCTTTTGTCTTCGCTGCCGAAGAAGACTTTGGCATTGCGCCCCTCGAAGCACAGGCATGCGGAACACCGGTCATCGCGTTCGACAAGGGCGGGGCGACCGAAACCCTGCGCGGCCTAAACGACTCACAGCCGACCGCGACATTTTTCGAGGCGCAGACACCGGCCGCGATTTGCAGTGCGGTCGAACGGTTTGAGGTCAACGCTGACCGGATGACAGCTGAATCCTGCCGCGAAAATGCCATGCGCTTTTCGATCGAACGGTTCCGCGAAGAACTGTCAACATTCGTCGAAACGCGATGGGCGGCTTATAACGATCGAGTGCGGTGAATCTTCGACGTAACAGCCTAAAATGCGTTTCGGTGCATCAGTACCGATACGGTCCTGATCAGAATACGCACGTCGCCCAACAGGCTCCATTTCGCCACATATTCCAGATCGGCGCGCAGCCGGTTGATCAGATCGGACTTTACCAGCGTGCTGCCACGAAAGCCTCTGATCTGCGCCAACCCGGTCAGGCCTGGCTTCACCGTGTGTCGATACCAATAGCGCTCATCGATATCCCAGAACAGCATCTCCTCGGCGCGTGAACCGCTGGCATGCGGGCGTGGGCCGACAAGACTCATACTACCGCTGATGACATTCAGCAGTTGGGGAATCTCATCGACACTCGTCCGACGCAGAAAGTCACCAACGCGGGTTACGCGACTGTCCTTGCGCGTCGTCGACACCACGCCCGAGAAATCAGACGATTCAGTCCGCATCGAGCGAAACTTCCAGATCTTGAACACCCGGTTACCAAGGCCAATCCGATCCTGGCGAAAGAACACGGGGCCGGGGCTATCGGCTTTTATCGCAATCGCCACAACAAGGAACAATGGCGCAGAAACTGCTAGCATAATCGTACCGACCACAAGGTCGAAAATACGCTTACCAACACGCTGATTCCAGTTGAGATGACCACTATTAAGCAACAACGAGGCGCGACCGTAAGGATCGGTGCGCAACGATAATGCGCCCATCGCATCGAGTTCTGGCATGACGATTTCGCACGGAACGTCGAGCGTCTTGAGCGCCGCCGCCCAATCCTGTCGCCGATCGGCTGCACAGTGCACCACGATCCGGTCCATGCCTTCGGCAAGTTTGCCCAGCCGCGCGATTGCCGCCGCGTCGGTCAGATCGGGGACAATCCCCATTGCCTTTGCATTCACACCGATCAGTCCGGCCGCCTTGTTCTGACGCACCCCGTCGAAAATCGCAAGATTGGCATAGAGATTGCCGAAGCCGCTGGCCTGCCTCCGTTTTACAACGATAAACCGCCAGCCGCTGATCATCGCAGCGGCGAGAAAGCAACCCAGACCGAACACGAGGCGCGAATAGTTAGCGCTGACTTTGAAAAAGAACAGAATCAGCGCTAAAGCAACAGTTGCCATTGCCAGCGCCGACAGACCACGGCGGATGCTTGCAAGGTAATTTTCGCTGAGTTCCGGATGGTGGGCATTATTATAGATTGAAAAAACAAGATAGAGCGGGGTCAGCACGAAAAGAAAGTCGCGGACGGTTTCGAAGCCCTGATCGTCGGTACGAAACAGCGCTGCAATGACAAACGCCGCAATGATCGAGGAAAAATCCCCCACGACAAGCGCAAAGGCGATCTTCCGGCGAATAGCGGCGCGGTTAGGAGTCGGTCGCTCGCCCTCGTAAGCCACCGACTCTTCCACATGCTCCGGCATCGCGCGTATGTTGCGTCCGTGCTCGGCAATTGTTGTATCAATAATTCTCTGGACCATCGTCCACCACTTCATTCCCAAATATGTTCCCAGCCTGAACGGCTTGGCAATAGCGGATCGGTTTGCGCCCGATAACAGGAATCCGCACGGAAACGACCGAATTTTCGACCACTTCGCCGAATTTCCTGCAACCCGCAATCCTGTCTTGCTACTGCAAGAGGCTCTCGACTAGAAGCCCCCCTCCCATTCCCACGGTTGGAAGAAATGAAGAACTCATGACAAAAACTGCCATCGTAACTGGCATCAGTGGCCAGGATGGAGCCTATCTGGCCGAGAATCTGCTTGGTCGCGGTTATACTGTTTACGGGACTTATCGCAGGACCAGCTCCGTGAATTTCTGGCGCATTGAAGAACTCGGCATTGCTAATCATCCCAATCTCAAACTCGCCGAATTCGATCTGACCGACCCGGGCGTCGCCATCCGCCTCCTCGACAAGTCACAGGCAACCGAGATTTACAATCTGGCCGCCCAGAGCTTCGTCGGCGTCTCGTTCGAACAACCGATCGCTACCGGGCAGATTACCGGCATCGGGCCGATCATGCTCCTCGAAGCCATTCGGATCGTCAATCCCGCTGTGCGCTTTTACCAAGCATCGACGTCCGAAATGTTCGGCAAGGTGCAGGCCATCCCCCAGGTCGAGGACACCCCCTTCTATCCCCGCAGTCCTTATGGCATTGCAAAGCTGTATGCGCATTGGATGACGATCAACTACCGAGAGAGCTATGGCATTTTTGGTACAAGCGGCATCCTTTTCAATCATGAATCGCCACTACGGGGCCGTGAGTTCGTGACACGAAAAATCACGGATACCGTTGCCAAAATTCAACTCGGCAAAGCGGAATTGCTCGAGCTCGGCAACCTCGACGCGAAGCGCGATTGGGGATTTGCCAAGGATTATGTCGAAGGCATGCGCCTCATGCTGCAGCACGACCAGCCCGACACGTTTGTGCTTGCTACCAATCGCACCGAGACCGTCCGCCACTTTGTCGAACTCGCCTTCAAGGCCGTCGGCGTTACGATCGCTTGGTCGGGCGAGGCAGAAACCGAGGAAGGACGGGACGCAGCAACGGGCAAGTTGCGTATCCGGATCAACCCGGCTTTCTATCGCCCTGCAGAGGTTGAGCTATTGATCGGAGATGCCACCAAAGCGGCGGAACAGCTCGGCTGGCGGCCGCAGACCTCGCTAGAGGAACTTTGCGCGCTGATGGTCGAGGCGGATCTAACACGGAACAAGGCCGGCTGGTCCTTTTGATGCGGATCGCCGTCACCGGACTCGATGGCTTCACCGGTCGCTATGTCGAGGCGATCTTGAAGGACATGGGCATTGACTATGTCGCGATCTCCGCCGATCTCGCCGACGGCCAAGCCGTCGAACGGGCTGTCGCCGAGACCGATTTCGATCGCCTGATCCATTTGGCTGCTATAGCATTTGCCGGTGGCAACGACTGGCGTGCCTTTTATGAGATCAATCAGCTCGGCACCGTGGCGCTGCTCGAAGCTGTGGCGCGGCATCGCAAGGGCGCGCGGTGCATTCTGGCCAGTTCGGCACAAGTCTATGGGCCGGGCGCCGAGGGGTTTGTGGACGAAAGCCATAGCTGTAATCCCGTCGGTCATTATGCGATCAGCAAATATGCCATGGAGCTCATGACCCCCCTTTTCGCGTCGGAACTCGATATCGTAATCGCCAGGCCGTTCAATTATACCGGCGTGGGACAGCAGTCGCGCTATTTGGTCCCGAAGATCGTCGATCATTTTCGTCGCGGCGCTCCTGAAATCGAACTCGGCAACCTGTTCGTCCGGCGCGACTTCGGCGATGTCCGGTCTATCGCTGAATTTTATTGCATGTTGGCGCTCGCGGATGCACCGCCCTCGTGCATCAACGTTGGAACGGGCGCACTCCACTCCATTCAGGACATTGTAGAAATACTGACCAGCATGACGGGGCACCGTCCGCAGTTGCGTACCAATCCGGCCTTCGTTCGGGCGAATGATGTGCCGACACTGGGGGCCGACATCGGCCTCGCAAAACGGGTGTTGCCCGACTGGGCGCCTCGATCGATCGAGGATACGTTGGGCTGGATGTTGCGCGCCGAATGACCAGCCTATCGTCGCAATTTTACGTCGATAAAAACCATTGGTCGGTTCCCTCGAGACCAATGGCAGTCAATGTCCCCGATGCATACGCGCCGGTGTCGATCCCGATACGGTTGGCGCCAAAATCGACGGCTTCGGTAATCGTATGGCCGTGGACAACGGTACCCGGCCAACCGCCTTCTGCATTCAGGAACTCTTCTCTGATCCAACGTAAATCGGATCGGCGCTGTCGATCCAGACTCGTGCCAGGGCGCACTCCTGCGTGGACGAAAATATAGTCACCGATGCGGATCATATCCTCCCCGCTACGGAGGAAATCGATATGATCGGGGGGCACCCGCGCAGCAAGACCCTCTGCCAATTCATCGAAACAGGCCTGCTCATAGCTTGCATCGTCGCCCCAATAGCTGCGGATCGTAGTATCGCCGCCAATCCGAAAGAAATAGCGGACGCGGCTGCGGTCTCCGCTGAGCGCCGCGAGGAAACACTCCTCGTGATTGCCGATGAGCAGGCGGACGGAGTCGAACGGCGCGCCCAGGCCGATGGCTCGTTCCACAACGGCAGCTGAATGCGGGCCGCGATCGACCAGATCACCGAGAAGGACAAGTGTGGTGCGGGCGGGATCGCGGCTGGCGTTGTCGGCGATTATCTTGGCTATCAATTCGGCAAATAGATTGTCGCAGCCATGAATATCGCCAATTGCATAGACGCGCTCGCCAGCGGGAATACCTGGCAAGTCAGGTGGCACCGGCGTAGACCGGGGTTTGAAAAGACTGAAGAGAAACATGGTGGTGCGCGGGTGCCTTACCCCGGAGCAATGGTCAAGTTCGAACCGGCCTTGCCCGGCTGCAGCATATTAAGCCGTCGGCAACGGCTCTTGAGCTAATGACGTCAAAACCATCGAAGAGATTGCCATAGCATGAATGCTACCAGCCGCCCTGCTCGTATCATCACCGTTTTCGGAACGCGCCCAGAGGCCATCAAAATGTTCCCCGTTATTCACGCCCTGCGCGACTGGCCGGGCATCGATGCGCGAATATGCGTGACGGCCCAACACCGGGAAATGCTCGATCAGGTCCTCGACATTGCGCAGCTGACGCCTGATATCGACCTAGACGTCATGATGCCCAACCAGACGCTGGACGGGCTTTTGGCGCGGCTTGTCACCGGGCTTGGCGAGACATTCGACCGTGAAAAGCCCGATCGCGTCCTGGTTCATGGGGATACGCTGACAACGATGGCGGCAACCCTGGCCTCGTATTTCCGCAAAATCCCGGTCGGCCACGTCGAAGCGGGACTACGCAGCGGCAATATTTATCACCCGTGGCCCGAGGAGGTTAATCGCAAGGTGGCCGGGGCAGTCGCCGATCTGAATTTTGCTCCGACCGCAACAGCGGCAGCGGCGCTGCGCGCCGAAAACGTCCCCGCAGACCGCATTCACGTTACCGGCAACACCGTCATCGACGCGCTGATCGCGACCAAGGCGCGGACCGAGGAGAACCCTTCGCTGGCTATCGGTCTCGACCCGCTCGTTGCGCGCTTTGCTGGCAAACGTATCATCGCCGTCACGTCGCATCGGCGCGAGAATTTCGGCGATGGGATGAAAGCTATCGCGGACGCGATCGCCGCGATCGCGGCGCGGCCCGACGTTGCGGTGGTCTTTCCGGTCCATCCCAATCCGCATGTCCGCAGCTGCATGGAGCCGATTCTCGGCGGCCTGCCCAATGTCGCGCTGATCGATCCGCTCGACTACCCACATTTCGTTCGCCTGCTGGCGATCTCGGACCTCGTGCTGACCGACAGCGGGGGGGTGCAGGAGGAAGCGCCTGCGTTCGGCAAGCCCGTACTCGTCATGCGCGAGACGACCGAGCGCCCCGAAGGCATCGAAGCAGGCACCGCACGGCTTGTCGGAACCGACAAAGCGCGTATTGTTTCCGAAATTTTCAGGCTTCTCGACGATAAGGACGCCTATTCGGCCATGGCCCGTGCCCATAATCCCTTCGGTGACGGCACCGCGGCCAAACAGATTGCGGAGATTGTTGCACGTGCCCATCGATAGCGAACAGACGGTCACCGTCCTCGGCCTCGGTTACATCGGCCTGCCGACCGCAGCGTTGATCGCGCGCTCGGGCTGCAAGGTGACGGGCGTCGATGTCAGCCAGCACGTCGTCGACACCGTCAACAACGGCAAAGTGCATATCGAGGAAGTCGATCTCGACGGCCTGGTGCAAGGCGTCGTTTCGCGCGGTGCGCTCGTCGCGTCGACCGACGTCGCGCCCGCAGACACCTTCGTCATCGCCGTCCCGACCCCGCACGATGACGAATATCGCCCCGACATCGGTTACGTGCTCTCCGCCGCGCGCGCTATCGCGCCGAAGCTCGAGGCGGGCAATCTCGTTATCCTCGAATCAACCTCACCCGTCGGCACGACCGAAAAAGTCGCCGCGCTCCTCGCCGAGCTGCGTCCCGACCTTAAGGTCCCCGGCGCCTGCTCCGGCGCGGCCGACATCTTTGTCGCCTATTGCCCCGAGCGCGTGCTTCCCGGGCGTATCCTCGTCGAGCTGGTCGACAACGACCGCTGCATCGGCGGCATCACCCCGCGTTGCGCTCGCCGCGCGATGACTTTTTACCGCCAGTTCGTCCGCGGTGCCTGCGTCACCACCTCGGCGCGCGCCGCCGAAATGGTCAAGCTGGTCGAGAACAGCTACCGCGACGTCAACATCGCCTTTGCCAATGAGCTATCGATGATGGCCGAGCAGATGGGGGTCGATGTGTGGGAGGTCATCCGCCTCGCCAACCGTCACCCGCGCGTCAACATCCTGCAACCCGGCCCGGGTGTCGGCGGTCATTGCATCGCGGTCGATCCGTGGTTCCTCGTCCACGGCGCGCCCGCGCACAGCCGCCTGATCCGCACCGCGCGCGAGGTCAATCTGGCGAAGACTGCGCATGTCATCGGCGCCGCCGAAATGCTGGTGTCTCAGCATCCCAAGGCCCGCGTCGCCTGCCTAGGTCTCGCGTTCAAACCCAATATCGACGATTTCCGCGAAAGCCCCGCGGTCGAAGTCGCGGCGGCGCTGGCACGCCGCTTCGGCCAGCAGATCCAGATCGTCGAACCCTATGCGCGCGGCCTGCCGATGGAGTTCGCAGGGACGGGCGCCGAGCTGATCGATCTCGACAGCGCGCTGGCTGATTGCGACCTGCTGATCGTGCTGGTCGACCATGATCTGTTCAAATCTATCCCGCTCGAAGAACGCAGCGAAAAGATCGTCTATGACACGCGCGGCCTTTGGCTCGACCAGCCGCATGTTGCGGGAGCCACCCCGCTGCACCGCGCGGCCTGACGCAGCAAGACTTGACGCGTTCGCGATGCCCTCGCATGGGCGGGGCATGCTGCAGCGTCTTGAAACGATCATCGTCGAAAAGCCCTGGGGGCGCACCGACATTCCCCGCGATTTCGGCGATTTCGGTGATCGCCGGATTGGCGAGATATGGTTCTCCAACCCTGCGGGCCGCGATGCGCCGATAATGGTCAAATTCCTGTTCACGTCCGAACGGCTGTCGATCCAGGTCCATCCCGGCGATGCCGCGGCACAGGCCGTGGGCTATCCCCGCGGCAAGGAGGAATGCTGGCTGATTCTCGACGCGCAACCGGGCGCCGAACTCGGAGTCGGCCTCAATCGCCAGAGCAGTCGCCAGGAACTCCGCAGCGCCGCGCTCGACGGGAGCATCGTCGACATGATCGACTGGCGCCCCTCCAGAACCGATGATTTCGTTTATAATCAGGCGGGTACTATCCACGCGATCGGCCCCGGCCTGACCGTCGTCGAGGTGCAGCAGAATGTCGACTGCACCTATCGCCTCTACGACTATGGCCGCCCGCGCGAGCTCCACCTCGACGAAGGCCTCAAGGTCTCAAACCCGGGCCCGGTCCACGATCCGCGCGACGCCGTTGTTGATCCGCAGGCTAACCGCATGCTGGTCAGCGGCCCGCACTTTTATCTTGCCCAGCTTGCCAGCCCGATCGACCCGGACATCCCCGCACAGGCGACCGGCGAGCTGACCTTCGTCCCGCTCGCCGGGGGCTGCAGCGTGGCCGACGAAATGGTCCGGATTGGCGAAGCCGTTTTGCTCGATGACGCGTCGTTGATCCAGATTGCCCCGGGCGGCCGCGCCTTGCTGTGCTGGGCCGCCTGACCGGCGCACGGCCCTCCCCTTGCGGCCTCGCCTGCGATCTCCCATATCGCGCCACATGACCAATTCTCATGCGCAAAGTGCCGCGCCCTGGCACGGAACCACCATTCTTTCCGCCCGTACCGCGAGCAAGGTTGTTGTCATCGGCGACGGTCAGGTGTCGATGGGGCAGACAGTGATGAAGCCCAACGCCCGCAAAGTCCGCCGCTTGCACGACGGCAGCGTCATCGGCGGTTTCGCCGGCGCGACCGCCGACGCCTTCACTTTGTTCGAACGCCTCGAAGCTAAGCTCGAACGCCACAACGGTCAGTTGCTGCGCGCCGCGGTCGAACTCGCCAAGGACTGGCGCACCGACAAATATCTCCGCAACCTCGAGGCGATGATGATCGTCGCCGACAAGGAGGTGACTCTGGTCATCACCGGCAACGGCGACGTGCTCGAGCCCAAGGGCGGCATCGCCGCGATCGGCTCGGGCGGCAATTACGCCCTCGCCGCCGCCACCGCACTCGCGGAATATGAACAGGATGCCGAAGTGCTGGTGCGCAAGGCGATGCAGGTCGCTGCCGATATCTGCGTCTATACCAACGACCAGTTCACCCAAGAAACCATCGAAACTCAGGCGTAAAACAGATGAACAAAGACCTGACTCCCAAAGCGATCGTGGCTGCCCTCGACACGCATATCATCGGCCAGGACGCCGCCAAGCGCGCGGTCGCGGTCGCGCTGCGCAATCGCTGGCGCCGCCAGCAGCTGTCCGCCGATTTGCGCGACGAAGTGACGCCGAAGAATATCTTGATGATCGGCCCCACCGGCTGCGGCAAAACCGAGATTTCGCGCCGCCTGGCCAAGCTGGCCGATGCACCGTTCATCAAAGTCGAAGCGACCAAGTTCACCGAGGTCGGCTATGTCGGCCGGGACGTCGAACAGATCGCGCGCGATCTGGTCGAAGAAGCCGTGCGCCTCGAAAAGGACCGCCGCCGCGAAGCGGTGCGCGCCGCCGCCGAAGAGGCCGCGATGGAACGCCTGCTCGATGCGCTCACCGGCAAGGGCGCGAGCGAGGCCACGCGCCAAAGCTTCCGCCAACGCATTCGCGAAGGCCATCTCGACGACAGCGAGGTCGAGATCGAGGTTGCCGATGCGCCGAACATGCCATTCGAACTGCCCGGTCAGCCGGGACAGATGAACATGATCAACCTGTCCGACATGCTGGGGAAGGCGATGGGCGGCGCCCCCAAGAAGCGTCGCAAGCTCAAGGTCATCGAAGCCGCAACCCGCCTCATCGAGGAAGAACAGGACAAGCGCCTCGACCAGGACGATGTCGCGCGCGTCGCGCTCGCCGATGCCGAGGCGAACGGGATCGTCTTCCTTGACGAAATCGACAAGATCGCGGTCAGCGACGTGCGCGGCGGATCGGTGAGCCGCGAAGGCGTCCAGCGCGACCTGCTGCCGCTGATCGAGGGCACCACCGTTGCGACGAAATATGGGCCGATGAAAACCGACCATATACTGTTCATCGCATCGGGCGCCTTCCACGTTGCCAAGCCCAGCGATCTCCTGCCCGAACTGCAGGGCCGCCTGCCAATCCGCGTCGAGCTCAGCGCGCTCACCGAAAGCGATTTCGTCCGCATCCTCAGCGAGACGAAGGCAGGACTGCCCGAACAATATGCGGCGCTGCTCGGCACCGAAGGCGTGACTTTGTCGTTCACCGACGATGCGATAGCGCGTGTCGCCAAGCTCGCCGCCGAGGTCAATGAGCGCGTCGAAAATATCGGCGCGCGGCGGCTCCAGACGATCATGGAGCGGTTGGTGGAAGAGGTCAGCTTTGGCGCCGAAGATATGACCGGCTCAACACTGGTCGTCGATGCCGCCTATGTTGATGGCCAGCTGGCCGAAGTTGTCGGGGATACCGACCTCAGCAAATATGTCCTTTAACCTCCCAAGTCTCGGACGGGCGTAATTAGGCTTCTTTTCAGCCGGTCGTTTGCCGAACTTCATTTGACTTTTTCCGCTCGTCAGTGCGATGAACGGTGCGACACGGTCGACACGGGTTGCAACCGACCGGCGCGGAGACAGTAATGACAGACGAGGACGTCGCCCCGGAACAGGGCGAGCTGGCGATCACGCGCACCGGCGATCGGCTTCGGCTGGCGCGGGAAGCGGCGGGGTTGTCGCTTGCCGACGTGGCGACGCGGACCCGGATCACCCAACGGCATCTGTCGGCGATCGAAAAGTCGGATTTTTCGGAGCTTCCGGGCCGGACTTATGTCACCGGTTTCGCGCGCGCCTACGCCCGCGCGGTCGACCTGCCCGAGGCAGAAGTTGGCGCCGCGGTGCGCCGCGAGCTCGAAGAAGACGCCTATGGCGCGCGGCCACTTTACGAGGCCTATGAGCCCACCGACCCGGCGCGACTGCCGACGGCGAGGATGACATGGACGCTGGTGATCATCGCCCTGCTGCTGGCGTCGGCTTATGGCGTGTGGCGCTTCCTGTCGGTCGAACCCGGCGAAGCGCTGGTCGCGGCGCAGAACCGCGCCGCCGACGCATCGGAAGCGCCGCGGAGCGACGTCGTCGCGCTCCCATCCACAAAGGTGGGCGCAGGCGCGTCAGCGGTCGCGGCGAACGCGCCGGTGGTGCTGACCGGCATATCCGAAGTCTGGATCGGGTTCGACGACACGGCGGGCAAGACCGAAAACTGGCGGACGCTCGACCCGGGTGAAACCTATCAAGTGCCGCCCGAATATATCGAACAATTCACGCTGCGCACGAGCATCCCGCAGGCGCTCAAAGTCACCGTTGGCGGCCGCGATGTCGGGGCGATCGGTCCCGCCGACACGCTGGTCAAGGGTGTGTCGCTGAAGCCGGGCGACCTGGTGGCACGCGCCGAAGGAAATGGCGCACCCGGCGCCGCAACACCGGCGACGCGCGCGCTTCCCAAGGGCTGACCAAGGGCTGAAACGGCTATCTTTTGGGCCGGCACGAACGGCAGTGCACCGAATTGGGTTTGCGCTGCCACACTTCGCCGCGTTATGAACGACAAAATGGTTAATTGGTGGGGGCCGAACGGCAAATGAAAATGCGTCAGATCACTTTCCTTGGGGCCGCGACGATTGCGCTCGCGGCAACCATGCCCGCGCCCGCGCAAGAGGGGGCGATCGACAAGCGGGTGGAACGGCTTGAAAAGGAAATGCGGGCGGTCCAGCGCTCGGTCTTCCCCGGCGGTAGCCCAACCTTCTTCGAGGGCGAAATTGCGCCCGACAATACGCCCGGCGAGCGAGCGCGCAGCAACGCGCCGGTGATCGACCTGACCGCGCGCGTCGATGCCTTGGAAAGCCAGCTTCAGACGCTAACCGGCCAGACCGAGCAGAACGCCTTTCAGCTGCGCGAACTTGAAAAGCGGTTCACCGCCTACAAGGCCGAAATGGACAAGCGCTTCGCCGCTCCCGAGGCCACCGCAGTGCCTGCCGACCTTTCCCCTGCCCCCGCGGTGAAGCCGCCCGCGACGACAGCGACAAACGCCGCCGCGCCGGCGAAAAAACCGGTAGCGACCCCCGCCAAGCCCGCGACCACGACACCCAACGCCGCGCGGCTCGCGCTGGTCAAGAAGGTGGAGGTTCCGGCGACCGGCAATGAAACCAAGGATGCCTATGATTACGGCTACCGGCTATGGGAGGCGAAACTCTACCCTGAGGCGCAGGTGCAGCTGAAACAGGTGGTCACCAAATGGCCGACCAGCAGCCAGGCCAGCTTTGCCCAGAATCTCCTCGGCCGCGCCTATCTGGACGAGGGCAAGCCCAGCTTGGCCGCGGTGGCGTTCTACAACAATTACAAGGACCGCCCCAGCGGCGCCCGCGCACCGCACAGCCTGATGTACATGGGAGTCGCGCTCGACAAGCTGGGCCGCAAGGCCGACGCCTGCAAGGCGTTCCGCGAACTCGAAGAAGTCTATGGTGACAAGGCTCCGCAGGATGTCCGGACCGATGCAGCCGCCGCCAAAACAAAAGCAGGTTGCTGACCGCGACAGCGCCGACCGGCTGGCCGGCGATCTTCGTGCGCTCGCCGGACCCGATTGGCACCGCTTGCATTATGGCGTCGCGGTGTCCGGCGGCCCCGACAGCATGGCGCTGCTCTGGCTGATGGCGACGCTGCTGCCCGGGCAAGTCTGGGCGGCAACGGTCGATCATGGTCTGCGCAAAGGGTCGGACGACGAAGCGCGCATGGTCGCCAGCTTCTGCAACCGCGAACATATCCCCCATTCGACGCTGCGCCCCGCCGCGCCGATCAAAGGATCGTTGCAGGCGGCGGCGCGCGCCGAGCGCTATCATCTGCTCAATCAGTGGCGCGACGCCCACGCGCTCGACCATATCCTCACCGCGCATCATGCCGACGATCAATTGGAAACGATCGTGATGCGGCTCAACCGCAGCAGCGGCGTCAGCGGCCTTGCCGCCATTCGGTCGCGCAACGGCATTGTCCTGCGGCCCTTGCTGCACTGGCGCCGCGCCGACCTGGTCGGCCTCGCGCTGGAAAATGACCTGCCATTTGTCGATGATCCGTCGAACAGCGACAATCGTTTCGATCGCGCGCGGCTGCGACAGGGGCTGAAATCGCAAACGGTGCTCGATCCCGCCGCCGCCGCTCGGTCGGCCGCCTGGCTCGCCGAGGCCGACGACGCACTCGACTGGGCGGTCGAGCGCCTGATTGCGTCCTGGCCCGATGCGTCGGACATCGCGGTTATTCGCAATGAAGGCTATCCGCCCGAGGTGTTCCGCCGCATTATCGCGCAGCGCCTGCACGGCAATTCGCCGCAGCTGTCGGTCCGCGGCGCCTCCCTCGACGGGGTCATCACCGCGATGCACAAAGGCAAGCGCGCGATGGTCGGTGCATTGCTGATCGATCCGGTTCGCGGTTTTGAAGGGACTATTTGGCGCATTTCTGCGGCGCCGCGCCGGAAACAGCCGAAAAAGGCCTGATTGCCTCATTGTCATTTAACCCGATTATCCTATCTTGGAGGGATAGGAGCGCGTTGCTGCGCCGATTAGGAAAGATTCCGCATGCAGGACGACAAGGAACCGCAGGGCAACCCCTGGATGAAGAGCGTGATGATCTGGAGCGGCATCTTGCTTGCAATGCTTCTCGTCGCGTCGATGTTCGGCGGTGCCGCGCAGCCTGCGGGCAGCGCGCTGGCCTATTCGGAATTCCGCCAAAAGATCGAGGAAGGTGCCGTCAAAGACGTCGTGCTATCCGAAGACAAGGTGACCGGCACGCTGTCGAACGGAGACCGCTTCACCGCGAACGTCGTGCGCGACCCCGAACTGCTCAAAATGCTCAATGACAACAACGTCAAATATGACGGCAAGGCCACCGAAGCGCCCAATTTCTGGATGTATATGCTCATCCAGTCGCTGCCGTTCATCCTGATCCTCGGCATCGCGTTTTTCGTGTTCCGCCAGGTGCAAAAGAATAATGGCTCGGGCGCGATGGGCTTTGGCAAATCGCGCGCCAAGATGCTGACCGAAAAGCAGGGCAAGGTGACCTTCGACGACGTTGCGGGCATCGACGAAGCGCGCGAAGAGCTTGAGGAAATCGTCGAATTCCTGCGCGATCCGACCAAATTTTCGCGCCTCGGCGGCCAGATTCCGAAGGGCGCGCTGCTCGTCGGTTCGCCCGGCACCGGCAAGACGCTTCTCGCCCGCGCCATCGCGGGTGAAGCGGGCGTTCCCTTCTTCACCATTTCGGGTTCGGACTTCGTCGAAATGTTCGTCGGCGTCGGCGCCAGCCGCGTCCGCGACATGTTCGAACAGGCTAAGCGCAATGCCCCGTGCATAGTTTTCATCGACGAAATCGACGCAGTTGGCCGCCATCGTGGCGCCGGGCTCGGCAACGGCAATGACGAACGCGAACAGACGCTGAACCAGCTGCTCGTCGAAATGGACGGTTTCGAAGCCAACGAAGGCATCATCATCGTCGCCGCGACCAACCGCCCCGACGTGCTCGACCCCGCCCTCCTCCGCCCGGGCCGCTTCGACCGACAGGTCGTCGTCCCTCGCCCCGACATCGAGGGCCGCCAGAAGATCCTCGAAGTCCACACGCGCAAAAAGCCGCTGGCACCCGATGTCGACCTGCGCCGCGTCGCCCGCGGCACCCCGGGCTTCTCGGGCGCCGATCTGGCCAATCTTTGCAACGAAGCGGCGCTCCTCGCAGCGCGCAAGGGCAAACGCCTGATCGCCAACGACGAGTTCGAAGAGGCAAAGGACAAGGTCATGATGGGCGCCGAGCGCCGGTCGATGGTGATGACCGAGGACGAGAAGAAATCGACCGCTTATCACGAAGCCGGTCACGCGCTCGTCTCGCTCCATGTCGACGGCTGCGATCCGCTTCACAAGGTGACGATCATTCCGCGCGGCCGCGCGCTGGGCGTGACGTGGAACCTGCCCGAACGCGATCGTTATTCGATGAGCATGAAGCAGATGAAGGCGCGCCTCGCGCTCTGCTTCGGCGGCCGCATCGCCGAACAGCTGATCTACGGCAAGGACGAACTCAACACCGGTGCGTCGAACGATATCCAGCAGGCAACCGACATGGCGCGTTCGATGGTCATGGAATATGGCATGTCGGAAAAGCTCGGCTGGCTGCGTTATCGCGACAATCAGGACGAAGTGTTCCTGGGCCACAGCGTGTCGCGGGCGCAGAATATGTCCGAAGACACCGCGCGCCTGATCGACGCCGAAGTCCGCCGCCTGGTCGAAGAAGGCGAAAATGTCGCGCGCAAGGTGCTCACCGATCACCTCGACGAACTCCATCTGCTCGCCGGTGCGCTGCTCGAATATGAAACCCTGTCGGGCGAAGAATCGAAGCGCGCGATCAAGGGCGAAGACATCGGCCGCGAGGACGATGCCGACAAGCGCGGCACCCCCGTGTCGGGTCATGCCGGTTCGCTGCCGCAGATCAAGCGCAAGCCGCGCGGTCCGTTCGGCGATCCCAAGCCCCAAGGCGCCTAGCGCGCTCGATTCAGGGGTTATTCATTGGCTGACGGCAAGTTGCGACGCATGACCTTAGGGAAACATGCTCGCGTCTTGCCTGTCTTTCTCACGGCGCCGTTGCTGTGCGCGATGGCGCCGGGTGACATGAGCGTCGCCGCCTTTCTGATGCGCGCCGATTCGCTCGCCCGGCTTGGCCCCCTCGCGCTTGCGACGCCGCAAGGCAATCAGTTGAAAGGCGAGGTCATCGCTGCGGGCAAACGCTACAAGGCACGCATCGACGCCGACCGCCGCGCGGGCCGAAAAACCACCAGCTGCCCGCCGGAGTCGGGGACGCTCACCCCCGATCAATGGATCTCCCATCTGCGGTCTTATCCCGCGCCGGTCCGCAAGCGCGTCAGCATCCACACGGCATTCGATGCCTTGATGAAGAAACGCTACCCCTGCCCTACCTGATCCGCCATGAAGCGATCGACAAAGGAGACGGTGATGATCCGTAAATCATGGACGATAATGACGCTGGCCGCCGCCTTGGCGATAGGCGCTCAACCCGCAGCGGCGCAGGGCACCGGCGTGCTGACAAACAAGGTCGAACTGGAAAAATCAGGACCGGTCGCTGATGGCCGCGAGGGCGAAAAGACCTACACCACGCCCGATGTCGTCGTGCCCGGCGACCGCATTCGCCTGACGCTCACCTTCACCAACAATGGCGCCGCCCCCGCGGCGGGGGTCAATCTGACCAACCCGATCCCCGAAGCGCTGGTCTTTGATGGCACGAGCGACACAGCGGGCTTTGCCGTTTCCGTCGATGGCGGCAAGACGTTCGGCGCGCTCGCCGCGCTGACGGTCGCGGTCGCCGCCGCGGCGCCGCGCCCTGCCGTCGCGACCGACGTCACGCATGTTCGCTGGCTGTGGCCCGATGCGGTCCCCGCGGGGCAAAGCCGCTCGGTCGCATTCTTCGGCCGCGTCCGGTGATCCATCGGCCGCGCAGCCGGTGACGATTTACTGCGACGAATCGGGCGGGCTCAACGCGGGTGCAATGACATTTGCCGCCGTCATGCTGACGCCGCAGATCGCCGCCGACATTCACGCGCGGTTTCGCAGCGTCACCGGACTGCGCGGTGAGCTGAAAGGCAGCCGGATCAGCGTCGTCGAGCGTGCCTATCTCCTCGAACTGTTCGACCGCGCCGGTGGCCGCGCCTGGGTCGCGGTGGCCAAGCGCGACACGATCGGCGGAAAGCCGGGTGGCACCGTTCCCAGCGATCTGGCCGTCTATGCCGCGCTCCTCAACCTCGCGGTCGGGCGCTGGCTGCCCGAAACCGGCGGCGTCTGCACCGATGTCGTGATCGACGACGGACGCTACGACCCGACAATTCTCGGCAAGGTCCGTGAAGAGATCCAAGCAGGCCTCGGCGCGTGGGGCCGCGCCTCACTGGCCGAAAGCCACCGCAGCGACGGGGTGCAGATCGCCGACGTCATCGCCAACAGCCTGTTCAACATCGCCGTTGGCTCGCCCCGCGCGCACCGGATTCAGCGGATCATCGAACCGATGCTGGCATCGAAAGCGATCCGCGTGGCCGAATTGACGCACGTCGGCTGACACAAAAAGGGTCGCAGTTTCCCGCGGCCCCTTCGTTCACATGTCGTCGCGCTTATTCGAAGTCGCTGCCACCACCCGCGGGGCTGCGCGGCGGCGCGGCGGCGGTCAGGCGGAGAGCTTCGGCCGAGCGGCTGATCGAGCTGATTTCATCGGGCGTATCGTCATCGTCGATGACAACCTTTTGCAGCGTCGTGATCAACGTTTCCTTCAGATCCTTCGGACGCACGGTCTGTTCAGCGATTTCGCGGAGTGCCACGACGGGGTTCTTGTCGCGATCGCGGTCGATGGTCAGCTCCGAACCACCCGAAATCTCACGCGCGCGGTGCGCGGAGAGCAGGACCAGGTCGAAACGGTTGGGAATCTTGTCGACGCAATCCTCGACGGTAACGCGGGCCATGTTGTTTCCTTAGAATATCGGAGAGACCAGCCCTTTTTGAAGGCGTGGCGGCAAGCGCTGCGCGCTAGCAGCAAGGCCCGTCCGTGTCAATCGAAGCGCTGCCCTTGCGGCGCTTGTATCGCCCCGCCTATGAGCGGGCGATGACTGATGCACCCGGCCCTGCCAGCGATCCCGATACGCTGACCGCTGACGTCGCCGGTCACCGACTGGAGCTCGTCGTCGACGGCGATCAGCGGCTTGAACGCATTCTTGCCCTGCTCGCTGGCGCGATCCGCAGCATCGACATCATCATGTATATCTTCGAGCATGACGCCGCCGGGACGCGTGTCCTCGATGCTATGACCGCAGCCGCGCGGCGCGGTGTGCGGGTGCGCGCGGTGATCGACAGTTTCGGCTCGTCGGATATTTCGGACAGCATCTTTGCGCCGCTACGCGAAGCGGGCGGCAGCGTGACCTTTTTCTCGCGACGCTGGCGATCGAGCTATTTGATCCGTAACCATCAGAAATTGCTGCTGATCGACGACGAAATAGCGGTGACCGGCGGGTTCAACATCGCGACCCCCTATCTTGGCACACAGCCGGATAATTGCTGGTTCGACCTGGGCATCGTGGTGCGCGGGCCGTCGGTGACACAAATGGTCGCGTGGTTCGAGGAAATCCACGACTACACGCTGAACAACGACGGCAAGCTGCTGATGCTCCGCCGCCTGATCCGCGAATGGCCGGTCGAGACGGGACCGGTGACCTGGCTGGTCGGCGGTCCGACCCAGCGGCTCTCGCCCTGGGCGCGCGCGGTGCGTACCGACCTGACCGGCGCGCGCCAACTCGATATGGCGATGGCCTATTTTTCGCCAGGCCAAGGCATGCTGCGGCGCCTTGGCCGCGTCGCCAGACATGGCCGAGCGCGCTTCATCATGGCGGCGAAGTCGGACAATGCTGCGACAATCGGTGCCTCGCGCCTGCTCTATGGCTATCTGCTACGCAAAGGCGCGCAAGTCTGGGAATATCGGCCGTGCAAGCTGCACATGAAGCTGATCGTGATCGACGACGTCGTCTATATCGGCACCGCCAATTTCGACATGCGAAGCCTGTTCGTGAATGTCGAGGTGATGTTGCGCGTCGCCGACACCGGTTTTGCCGAGCAGATGCGGGGCTTCATCGCGGCGCAGCAGGCGGATTGCGACGACATCACCGCCGCGAAGCACAAGGCGCGCGCCGGATGGCTGACGCGGTTGCGCTGGACACTGGCGTGGTTTGTCGTTGGTGCCGCCGATTACACCGTGTCGCGGCGGCTGAACTTCGGCCTCGGCGAAACCGATCCCGATCTGGAAGTTTAGTCCTTCCAGCCCCAGAACAGGAAGCAGGGCGGCACATTGACCCATTCGAACGCATTGTCGATGCGGGCGAAATGCGGTGCGAGGAAATCGCGCGCGCGGGCACGGAACTGATAGACCAGAAAGGCGCCGCCGGGGCGCAGCACGCGGTGCGTCGCCGCCGCAATCGCGGGACCGACGCCAGCTGGCAAAGTCGAAAATGGCAGGCCCGACAGCACATAGTCAGCCTTTTCAAAGCCGTGCGCTGCAATGATCGCTTCAACTTCGGAAGCAGAACCATGGACCGCGATAAAGCGGCTGTCGCGGATGTCCTTGCGCAGATAATCGATAAAATCTTCGTTGGTGTCGATCGCGATCAGCGTCGCGTCACCCGCCATGCGTTCCAGCACCGGGCGGCAAAAGGTGCCAACCCCCGGGCCATATTCGACGAACAGCTTGGTGTTCTGCCAGTCGACGGGCTTCAGCATGTGGCGGATCAGCGTCGGAGACGACGGCACGATCGACCCGACCATGACCGGATGCTTGATAAAGCCACGGACAAACATGCCCCACGGTCCGAAAAAGCGCTTGATGCCCTCGCGAACCCGGCGGCCCAGCGGAGCTTTCTTTTCTTGGGCCTGCGCCCGCGGATTGGTCATGTTGGCTTTCGCGTTGTTTCGGTTGGCGCTGGCGTGGCAAAAACGGCGCGTTGGCGCAAGGAAAGAGTCTGTCTTGACTCTGGACAGCGGGGCGCTCGCGTGTAGGGAAAGGCCCGATTGCGGACGCTGAACGACGAGGGGGATTTCCGGCATGGCGACTTTATCGCGCTCGATCCCCGCCGATCGCATGGCGGTCCTGTTCGCGGTGATGCTGGTCGCCGCCGCGGGCAATACCGCGATGCAGTCGATCCTGCCTGCGATCGGCGCCAAGCTCGACATTCCCGATGTCTGGGTCAGTCTGGCGTTCAGTTGGTCGGCGCTGCTGTGGGTGATGACCGCACCCTATTGGGCGCGCCAGTCGGACCGGCGAGGGCGCAAGGCCTTGATGGCGCTGGGGGTGATCGGCTTCATGCTGTCGATGGCGTTTTGCGGGCTGGCGCTGTGGGCCGGGCTGGCGGGCTATCTGGCAGCCGGAACGACGTTCGTGATCTTCGCGCTGTTTCGCAGTTTGTACGGCGGATTCGGATCGGCGGCGCCTCCGGCGGTCCAGGCCTATGTCGCGTCACGCACTGACCCGGAGGAACGAACCCAGGCGCTATCGCTCGTGTCCTCGTCGTTTGGGCTGGGAACGGTCATCGGCCCCGCAATCGCGCCTCTGTTCATCCTGCCCTTTGTCGGGCTGTCCGGGCCGTTGCTGGTTTTCGCGCTCATCGGTTTGATCGTGCTGGTCATGCTCCGCTGGCGGCTGCCCGACGATGTCCCGCGCTTTGCCGCGCGCGGGGCGATCGCGTCCTATCCGACCGCTGCCGGTTCGACCGCGTCGGCGAGCGAGGACAGCGACGAAGACGTTGAGGATCGCGATGCCCCCGCCGCGACCCCGCTACGCTGGACCGACAAACGCGTTCGGCCATGGATGCTCGCCGGGCTCTACGGTGGGCAGGCGCAGGCGATGATGCTCGGGGTCATCGGCTTCCTGATCCTCGATCGCTTAGAGCTTCGTCCTCGCCCCGACGAAGGCGCCGCTATGACCGGCATAGTGCTGATGGCCGGCGCCTTCGCAACCTTGCTATCGCAGTGGGGGCTCATCCCGTTGCTCAAGCTGTCGGCGCGCACCGCGGTGCTGGTCGGCGCAGCGCTCGGCGCCAGTGGGCTCATCATCACCGGGATCGCACAGGATCTGCACGGGATCGTGACCGGCTTTGCGCTCGCCTCACTCGGCTTTGGGCTGTTTCGCCCGGGCTTTACCGCGGGCGCCTCGCTATCGGTGCCGCGCCGCGATCAAGGCAGCGTCGCCGGGATGACCGCGTCGATCAACGGGTCGGCCTATATTGTGTCCCCGGCGATCGGCGTGCTGCTCTATAACTGGCACCCGATGGTCGCCTATGGTTTGATGGCGGGATTTTGCGGCTGGCTGGTATTGTGGGGCTGGTCCGCGTTGAGACTGGACCAGCCCGCTATCAGCTAGTCCTTCACCGCATCCTCGCCATGCTTCTGCTCGCGGACCGGCTTGAGCATGCCGGGCGCGAAAAAGCCGATCGGATTGACGCTCATCGCCTGCTGCTTGATCTCACCCTGGATTTTTTCATAATCCTTTTCCATCGCCTCGGTGACCGAAGCGCGGGTGTCTTTCAGCGCCGCGTCGAAATCGGCCATCGTCACGGTGTCGCTGTTGATCGATCGCTTGAGCGCCGCCAAACCGGCGCGGCGGGTCAGATCTTCCAGATCGGCGCCGGTGAATCGGTCCGATTTTTCTGCCAAAACGGCCAGATCGACGTCATCCGCCAGCGGCATCTTGCCGGTCTGGATCTCCAAGATCCGGCGGCGGCCTTCCTTGTCAGGCACCGACACATAGATCAGTTCGTCGAGCCGACCCGGGCGCAGCAGCGCCGGGTCGATCAGGTTCGGGCGGTTCGTTGCTCCGATGACGACCACCGACTGCATCTCCTCGATCCCGTCCATCTCGGCCAGGATCGTGTTGACCACGCGCTCGGTCACCTGCGGCTCGCCCGACGTGCCGCTGCCGCGCGCGGGCACCAGGCTGTCGAGTTCGTCGATAAAGATGATCGTCGGCGCCACCGCACGGGCGCGCGCGAACAGCCGGGTAATCTGCTGCTCGCTCTCTCCATACCATTTCGACAGCAGGTCCGACGATTTGATCGAGATGAAATTGGCGTCGGATTCGCGCGCCGCGGCTTTTGCCAGCAGCGTCTTGCCGGTCCCCGGCGGGCCGTAGAGCAGGAAACCCTTGGCCGCACGGATACCGAGCCGTCGGAACGCCTCAGGATGCTTCAGCGGCAGTTCGATCCCCTCGATCAGCTTCTCGCGCGCCGCGTCAAGCCCACCGATGTCGCTCCACCGCGTCGTCGGTGCCTGCACCATCACTTCGCGCATCGCCGACGGCTGCACGCGTTTCAGCGCGTTGCTGAAATCGTCGCGCGTGACGCGCAGTTCTTCCAGCACCTCGGGAGGAATCGTGCCTTCGGCCAAATCGAGCTTGGGCATGATCCGCCGCACCGCTTCGATCGCCGCCTCGCGCGTTAAAGCCGCCATGTCGGCGCCGACAAAGCCAAAGGTCGTGCGCGCCAGTTCGGCGAGGTCGACATCCTCGGCCAGCGGCATGCCGCGGGTATGGATGCCCAATATCTCACGGCGTCCCCCTTCGTCGGGAACGCCGATGATGATTTCGCGGTCAAACCGGCCCGGACGGCGCAGCGCTTCGTCGATGGCATCGGGACGGTTGGTGGCGGCGATGATCACCAGATTGGTGCGCGGCTCCAGCCCGTCCATCAGCGTCAGCAGCTGTGCGACAAGGCGCTTTTCGGCCTCGCCGGTCACCTGCCCGCGCTTGGGCGCAATCGAATCGATTTCGTCGATGAACAGGATTGACGGCGCCGCCTTGGCCGCCTGCTCGAAAATATCGCGCAGTCGCTTTTCGGATTCGCCATAGGCCGACCCCATGATCTCGGGGCCATTGATGAGGAAAAACTGCGCTTCGCTCTCGTTTGCGACCGCACGCGCGAGCCGCGTCTTGCCGGTTCCCGGCGGGCCGTGGAGCAGCACCCCGCGCGGCGGATCGACGCCAAGCCGACGAAACAGTTCGGGATAACGCAGCGGTAACTCGACCATCTCGCGCAGCTGATTGATCGTTTCACCCAGCCCGCCCAGATCGTCATAGGTGACGTCGGTACGCCGCGCGTCCTGCGGCTCCTGATATTCGGGCAGCAACTCGATTTCGGTGTTCTCGTCGATAAACACCACGCCCTTGGGCGCCGCCGACACTACGAGCAGACGCACCTCTGCCAGCGCGTAGGCCGGCGCGTTGAGCATCTGGCGCAGCTGCGGCGGCATATCGCCCGACGGCAGCCGCTGCTGCCCCGCGGTCGCGACCGTGTCGCCCGCGACGACAGGGCGTCCGAAGAAGCTGCGCTTCAGGGCGTTGGCCGAACCCTGCAGCCGCAAATTCTCCTGCGCCGGGGCGAACACCACGCGCGTTGCCGGGCGCGTCTCAACGCGGTTCAGCAACACCATATCGCCAGCGCCCGCGCCCGCATTGGCGCGCTGCAGGCCGTCGAGGCGGATCACCTCCAGCCCTTCGTCCTCGGCATAGGGCGCGACGACGCGCGACGCGGTCTGCCGCTTGCCGCTGATCTGGATGATGTCGCCTTCGGTGACACCCAGCTCGGCCATCGTGGAACGCGGAATGCGCGCAATCCCGCCGCCGCTTTCCTCGGCGCGCGAATTCGCCACCTGCAGTTTCACCTGTTTTTCTTTTACCGCTGCATCGGCCAACGCGCATCTCCCTCAAAAAGGTCAGAATGCCGAAGATAGGGTTGTCGTTCCCGATTTGCGACCCCCTGCCCAGTCTTGGCCCCCACCATCCTATGCCGCACTGCACAAAATTGTGGCAAGTCGCGCGGGGGCATGTCATCATCGACGCCGAATATGCCCCGCCTTCCTCCCCTCAGCAGCATGGAAGCCTTTTTGGAGGTCGCCCGCCATGGCACGGTCAAGGCCGCGGCGATCGAGCTCGGCCTGTCGATGCCCGCGCTATCGCGCCGCATCCAGACGCTCGAACATGCCGTCGGCCGCCCGCTGTTCAACCGCCACCACCACGGGCTCAGCCTGACCGAGGCGGGGCGCACACTGCAAGGCCAGCTGGCGCCGATCCTCGACGAACTGCGCACCGTGATCGGCAAGGTAGGCAGCCCCGACGCGTCGCTGCGCCTGCACCTCAACGTGCTGCCGCTGTTCGCCCAGCAGCGGCTGTTCCCACGGTTGCCCGAACTGCGCCGCGAGCATCCCGAACTGCATATCGACATCGACACCATGTCGCACGCCGAAGCCCGGCTGGGCGACGGCATCGACGCCGCGATAGCCCTCGCCCGCTCGATCGATCCGGCGCTCTATGCGGCGCGGCTCGATCAGGACAAGGTGTTCCCGATCGCCGCGCGGACGCTGTCCGATGGCGACCGGCCCTTCGTCGTACCTGAGCAACTCCAGCGCATGACGGTGCTCCTCCACCGCGAAATGCCGGAGACGTTCAGCGAGTGGAAAAAGGCGATCGGCATGCCGTATCTCGAGCCCGCCGGGATCGATTATTTCGACTCGGGGCCGCTGATGCTCGAAGCCGCTGCGCAAGGCATTGGTGTCGCCTTCATGCACGGCCACCATTTCGACGACGCGCACGACCCGCGCTTGGTGCGCCTGTTCGATTTCGATGTCGACAGCCCTTACAGCTACTGGTTCGTGTGCCGCCCGCGTGCGCTGAGGCAGCCCGCGGTGAAGCTGTTCCACGACTGGTTGCTGGCAGCGAAGATTTAGCGCCGCAGAACGGCGCGGTGGCTTATTCGGACGTATTGGCGGCTTCTACGCGATCACGGTGCCGTTGCTCTTCGCGCTCACGTTGACGAAGATATTTGCGGTCGTGGCGGTTGTGCCGAACATAAGCGATACCGGCGGCAGCAGCAGCCAGCATCAGGGCGATCAGGCCGTAAGCGACCCATAATCTCATATCGATGTTATTGACTCCGTCAGGGATAAGCATGCCCCGACCCATATTACGGCGTCCGCGCCTTAAGGTTCCCAAACCGCCCGCTGTGAGTGCTGGCATAGGAAAAATGGTGCTGCTGGGGAGGATTGAACTCCCGACCTCGTCATTACCAATGACGCGCTCTACCACTGAGCTACAGCAGCAACCGAAACGCCCGCAAACGCCTGTTCGCTGGGCAGGCGCGGCCTATGGCGGGGCGCCCCGCGCCTGTCAAGGTGCGAGGGTTGACGATGGGGCAATTTCGCGGGCATGGCCACGGTCGTGAGCAAACCGCCCTCCCCCGCCGACCTCGAACGCGAACGCCGACTGGCCGAGGCGCTGCGCGACAATCTGCGCAAGCGCAAAGCGCAGGCGCGCAATGCCAAGGCGGAAATCCCGGTTAAAGACTGACGGTCACCGTCACCTCATCGCCCTCGGCGAGCCCCTCGGCTTTCCGCACCGCGGCCTTGACCGGCAGCAGCCAGCCGCCGCTTTCCTTGTGCGGGAACACCGACGTTTGCCAGCTTGTCTCGCCGATCGTCGCATCCACCCGCGCCGACCCGAACCCCTTACGTCCGTTCAGCCATTGACCCGTGATCGCTGCTACACGAATGCCGTCGGCGGCGTCGCCAGCGATAGTGACGAAAAACCACGCAGCAGGGGCAGTCGCTGACTGCCAGCGCCAGAGCGGAGTGGTGACGGTAAAGCTATCCACTTCGCGCTCAACGCGTTCGTGTCGAGCGAAGTCGCGACACCCGACCTGAGCCCTCCGCCCCCCAGCATCTCGACTTCGCTCGATGCAAACAGCTTAAAACCGTCATTTCGTGACGGGCCGCACCGGCACCGGAATATTGCAGATGTCGGCGCCGCCAGCAGGCTTGATGAAGAAAGGATCGCGGCGATTGGCGCGTGCGTCGGCATAGCGCGCGAAGCTGTCGCTCTCGGTCGATAAATATTCGAAGCGCGGCTGATCGGCGGCGGGCAATTCGCTGGCAATGCGGATCGAGGCGATTGCTACCCGCTCGGCTTCGGTTTCATAAAATCCCAGCGCACCGGTGCCGCGCGGCAGGCTCGACAGATGCTCGATCCCGCTGATCACGCGGCCCACAACTGCAATGTTGCGATCTAAATGACGCGGCGCATGGCCAATCACGGTATAGAGCTCGGCGCCAGTACCAGTGTCCGGCGACATGTTTCGGCCAACCCCGACTGCGCCATAGCAATGGAGCGGCCAACGGCTATCTGGCACCGACGCATGTGAATAGCCGATCGGCCATCCGGATTCGAACATTACGTTCGGCGCATAGGCGTCAGCCATCGGCGCCCCGCCAAAAATATTCACTGATTGTGTAAGAAACTTCGCCCGCCGTTCCGCCTCGTCTTTCGACAGGCGGATCGCCTGCTTACCATCCCCCATCGTTTGCCCGCTTGCCGCGTCGGAAGTCACATATGCGCCTTCCGAAACCATCACCACCCCTTCCGCCAACGCCTTCTTCTCGGTCGCATCGCCCCACTGCACGACATAATTGTCCTGGACCCGATTGACGCTCGTCCCGTCCCACCAATGCGCAGCGGCGAGCTTGCGGATGTTGCCGATCCACCCTTGGCTGAACGGCGCGGGCATCAGCTGGATCACGACGCGGCGCGCTTTGCCCTTGGCGTCGGGCGACAGGTCCATCACCAGCAGGTCGGACGGCGCGATCGCGATCCAGTCGCTCGCCGGCGCGGCGGCCGCGATCTCGCCCGGGGACGGTATGGGCGCAGGCTCCTGCGCGATAACGGGAAAGGCGAGCGAAGCCGCAGCGGCGACCAGAAGCAGATGTTTCATACCGTCCGTCTGCCACGCTCAACCGACTTGCGAAAGCCCCGCCCAGCGATTAGGGCGCGCGTTCCAAGCATGCGGAGCGGTGGCCGAGTGGTCGAAGGCGCTCGCCTGGAAAGTGAGTATAGGTCAAAAGCCTATCGTGGGTTCGAATCCCACCCGCTCCGCCATTTCCGCATTCAATGCGTTATCATCTATAGCCATCCGCGTTCTCCGCCCGGAAACTCCTTGGGTTTTTCTGACTTTGCGCAGCAATTTAGTTCAGGCGTGGTCAGCCAACTCCACACAAGCGGGGGTATGGGTGGGGGTATCGATACAAGATTTGGGGGTACCCAAAGTCACGAACGCTATGCTGCACGGCGCATGTCGAGTGCGCTCCGTCAAACCATATCAATCGACGCCCATCGGTCCGAACTGTTATTTTCGCTTGCCAACCTCTTTCATCCACTAGGCCAGACCCTACTCTCATCTCATTGAAATAAATATATTCTGGAAGAATTTTGAAGGTTCTTTCAGAGGAAATTATTGCGTGTTGACGGATGCAGATTGTAGAGGCGCTAAGGGTCGGGACAAGCCTTACAAGCTCGCGGATTATGGCGGTCTCTTTTTATATGTAACTAAGAATGGGCATAAGTCATGGCGGCTCAAGTACCGTTTCGGAGGCAAGGAGCGGTTACGAGTCATCGGCAGCTATCCGGCTGTTACGCTGAAAGAGGCCCGCGCGCTGCGCGACGACGACAAGCGGCTTCTGCGCGAAGGCAAGGATCCGAGGGCTGAAGCGAAACGAGCTCAACTTTCTGCACGGCTCGCCTCAGCTGACACGTTCGAGCTTCTTGCGCGGGAGTGGCACGGAAAGCAAAAGCGGCGGTGGAAACAGGTACATGCGGAAGATGTAATTCATAGCCTGCAGCGCGACGTATTTCCTGGAAACAGCCGTTCGTAGATCGTCTCTAGATCGTGCACGAACTCATCTCGGTCTTGATCGGCGCGCCTGCCCTTTTTCATAGGCAGTGCCGGAGAACCCGCATTCTTCCTCGTTGCCTCCGCGAATATTTTGAAGCGGGAGAGAAAGTGCTCAGCACGATTTGCGAGCTTCGCGCAGTTGGAAAGTCCGTGGGTCATGGAGACTCCAAAACGGGAAGTATCCCCACGACGGGATATTTGCTGCTCGAATTCGTCCCTGCCGAAAAAATGGACCGACCCATTCAGCGCAGAAGCAAGCTGTTCCAAAGCGGCGTATCGTACCTCGTCGAATTCGCCAGTCTCGTTGTGGTGATTTGAAATTTGCTGAGTCAATTCGTCAGCTGCCTTTACGATCTGCGTAGCACCCTGTTGGATTTGGCGCACCAGGCCGACAAATGTGCTGTCTTCCGGACGAGGAAATAGCTGGTCCGTCGTGCCCTCGCTCATCGCTCCCACTTCGACCACGGTCCTACCGCCATCGCGAAGTCCGAGCAAGCGCGCGCTCGCTGATCTGATTATGCGCTGGCCAATTGTCCGGATCGAGATCGCGGTACATTAGAAACTTAGCGAAAGAGAAAAAACCCAGGCTGATCTCGTTATCGAGTACCGCCCAGTCCAGCTTGGCGGACACGGCGTCAGTCACGGCTGCGAAATAGGATGGCAGATCAAAGCTGTCGGTGGCTTCGAATGCCGGCATTTTGATACCATGAACTCGGTCCAAAAACGCCTCAAGCGACAGATTCGACGCAAAATCTTCTTGCCGAATGCGCAGCTTGAATTTGTCCCCCACATTTCCGCGTTCCAGCGCGACGGGCAGGAGGACGAGCGGCGCGAAACGAATGTTGGCCGCGTTGGTCGGATCGACCCATTTCAGAGCGCCAAGCGTCAGGAACAGGATGTTGACACCTTGCTCTTCTTCGAGCGTACGGGCATCGAAATAGAGGTCGAGCAACCGCTTCTGGAGTCCTTTGGGAGTCAGCCGCGTTTGGAGGCGCGTGTCGCTATGTCGGGCGAAAACACCGCGCTCGTCGCGCTCGTCATCATCGGGCAGGGCCAAGTCAACGATTTCATACTCGTCGGCTGCCGGATCATTGCTCGATACGTTGCCATCGTTTCCGCGGCCTATTGCTACTCTGCCGGCAAGAAAGGTGAAGGGTTTATTCTCGAGTGCTAATAGCCGGAATATTTCTTCGCTTTTCTCATCGACGATCTCCATCGTCCGCGCGTTCTTTGACGATCGTGGCATATTTAGCAGGCGGTTGCGTGCCGACAAATCTAGCAATTCGGTACGCGCGCGCTCAAGTTTTTCGCGAACTGGTAGGTTAGATTGGAACACCGATACTTCCGGAGCCTCCAAGCTGTTTCCATCCGATACCATTTCGATAACCTCCCAAATCGCCCCGAGCCTTGGACGGAAGTTTTCCGAGAGAGTCTAGTGTCGGGCAAGACGTTGGGAAAATTTATTCGTGATCCATGCTGGCACTAAAAGCCATAGCTTCGCAAAACTACTAGTTGCGTCATCGCCTGCTCGGCGCGATGACGCTAGTCGACGTCTTCAATCGATCTCCGCTTTTACCCGCCCCTGCTGTTAAGACACTGACCACTTACTGGTCAGTTTCGCCGCCCCCAATTGAGCGAGCTCCTCAGTGGCTCGTCGCGACCTCGAATTCAAGAAGCGTTCCCGGCATTCAAGCCGAAAAAGATCCAACTGCAATTACCGCAGATGCTCTTCGCGACACCTAAATATTCGCCGGCCAACCTTCTGGTTAATGGAGCAGGACAAGTCCGTTGATTGGCTCCACGGAAGATGACCATTCCCGGGACTTCCTTGCAGGCTATTTGTGTGATTTTAGTAGCGATGGAGAAATTGCCCAGCGTGGGGCGGTATCGCGCTTCTGATTTTTCGAGTGAAAAATTGTTGATGGTCTCCAAGAGCCCCACATACATTAAACAGTGCGCGATCGCATTATGGGGGTATTGCTGGGGGTACGAACCACGCGGGGCAGACCTTAGTGGACGGATTTGGGCGGCTACGCTGCCGAACGGGAATCCCACCCGCTCCGCCACGTCCCTAAGCGAAATGCAGCCGCCGATATTTGCCGCGAAAGTAGAGCAGCGGGTCGCGGTGCGGTTCGAATTGCGCGCGCACGACGCGACCGACCAGGATGAAATGATCGCCCGCTTCATGGAGCGATTCGCGTTGGCATTCGAACGACACCAGCGAGCTGGCGAGCAGCGGCACACCGGTCTGCCCCGGTGCCCATGGGAGGTTGGCAAACCGATCCTCGCCGCGCGTCGCGAAACGGTTCGATGCCGGTTGCTGACCGATTTGCAGCACATTGACCCCGAAATGCCCTGCCTCGCGCAGCGCGGGTGCCGTTCCAGCCGAATTGGCGATGCAGACGAGCAAGAGCGGCGGGTCGAGCGACACCGACGTGAAGCTGTTTGCGGTCAGCCCCACCGGCACTCCCGCCGCGTCGAGCGCGGTGACGATGGTAACGCCAGTGGCAAAGCAGCCCATCGCATCGCGCAGCGTGCGCGGGTCCGATCCCGCCTGAAACTCGGTCGCCTCGCGCGGCTGACGCCGTTCGAGAAATTCGAGCAACTGACCAAGCAACGCGTCGGTCCGGTCCGCTTCGAGCGCCAGATCAGCCTCGTCGATATCGGCGCTTTCGCCGATCGGCAGCGCGGCGTGAAAGGCATCGCTTGCAGGGCTGCATTGCGCGGGCGCAAAGCCGCCGCGCACCACCAGCGTCGGTAGCGCCTGTCGCGCTGCAATGCCCTTCGCGATGGCGTCGGCATCCTCGGGCATATCGACCAGCACCAGCCCGCCCGCGAGCAACACGCCATCGGTCGCCAGCGCGCGCGTCGCGATCCAGCCGCCGTGCCGCGCTGCGACGACCACCGGGCGTGAACCCATCTGGGCCAAGACCAAACGCAAATCTTCGATATGCGCGGCCAGTTGATCCGGCCCGTCAGCAGCCCGCAGGTCAAGGTTCACCACCCGGCGTCCAGACAGCACCAGCCCGTCGGCGACGGCGCGCCACGCGCCGCGCGGCTGCCCGATGTCGGGGATTAGCAGCACCGCGGGGTCGTTGTCGTCGCCCAGCACGTCGGCGGGCAGCGGAACGCCGCCGAAACCCTTATATTCGATGACGCTCAAACATCCCCCTTGGCGCACCGGCGGGCGATAACGCCGTGGGCAACGAACTGATCAAATTGCGAAGAATCGGATCATATCGAAAGCACGCGCGCCGCGCCAGCGTGTCGCCACGCCGCAGCTTATCGCCGGAAAGACGCGAGCCGCTGATCGACGATCGCATCCGCCTCGGCGATAATGCGATCGATCAGTTGCTGGCAGGTCGGAATGTCGTGGATCAATCCCTGCACCATCCCGGCCCAGAACACGCCCTTCGACAGGTCGCCGGTTTCGAGCAGTTCGCGCCCGGCGTTGCCATTCACCAATTCCGCCACGTCCGCAAAGGTCGCGTCGGGTTGTGCCAAGCGGCGCACCACTTCTTCGCTGACCGCGCTTTTGCCGACGCGCGCGGTGTTTTTCAGGCTGCGGAAGATCAGATAGGAGCCGCGTTCGTCGTTATCGATATAGGCCTGCTTTACATTGTCGTGGATCGGTGCCTCGACCGTCGCGCAGAAGCGGGTGCCCATGTTGATCCCTTCGGCACCGAGCGCCAGCGCGGCGACAAGCCCGCGGCCGTCACCGAACCCGCCCGACGCCAACATCGGGATTTTCACCTTGTCGGCCGCCGCAGGGATCAGGATCAGGCCGGGAATATCATCCTCGCCCGGATGCCCTGCGCATTCGAAACCATCGATTGAAATGATGTCACAGCCCGCGCGCTCGGCCGACAAGGCGTGGCGCACCGCGGTGCATTTGTGGAGGATCGCGATGCCATGTGGCTTCAACATTTCCCAGATTTCGCGCACCGCGGGCGTCCCCGCGGTCTCGACGATCTTGACCCCGCCGTCGATGATCGCCTGCGCATAGGCCTTGTAGTCGGGCGCGTTGATCGACGGGAAAACGGTGATGTTCACCCCGAACGGCTTGTCGGTCATCGCGCGGCAGCGTTCGATCTCGGCGCTGAGCGCCGCGGGGCTCGGCTGGGTGAGCGCAGTGATGATGCCAAGCCCACCCGCATTCGACACCGCGCTCGCCAATTCGGCATAGCCGACGCTCTGCATCCCGCCCTGTACGATCGGATGTTCGATCCCCAGCATGTCGGTGATGCGTGTCTTGAAAGCCATCGTTCGCTCCTCCCCATAATCGGCCGCGGCAATTTGACGCTACGTCGTCGCCGTGCCGGAATTGACTTGACGTTTACGTCAACGTCCGGTTCATTGGCAAGACAAGATATATGGGAGCGGGACAGATGCGGCCATGACGATCCTCTATGACGAAGGCCAACAGGCGATTGCGACCGAATCGCGGCGTGTTCTTGAAGCGCGTACCAGCACCGAGGCGCTGCTGCCGCTGCTCGAATCGGTGGGCGACTATCATCGCCCGTTCTGGGACACCGCAAAGGAGCAGGGCTGGACCGCGCTGGCGCTTCCCGAAGTGCATGATGGCTTGGGCCTCGGCCTGATCGAACTCGGGCTGATCGCGCATCAGGCGGGCCGATCACTCAGCGGTGCGCCCTTTCTGACTTCGGGCTTTGGCGCCGCAAAGGCGATCGAGCTTTACGGTTCCGATGCGCAAAAGGCGCGCTGGCTACCCGCACTGGCGTCGGGTGACAGTATCGGCGCGATTGCTTTCGCCGCTGGTCCTGACGCCCTCCCCTCGCGGCCCGACGTGAAGCTAACTGGAGACCTGCTCGACGGCGCCGCGCGCGGTGTTTCGGGTGGTCTGGCGGCCGACGTCGCGATCGTCTTGGCCAATGGCCCCGGCATGCCCGTCCTGACGCTGGTCGATCTGGCAGGCGTGGAACGCACGGCCGTTGCCAGCTTCGACAACAGCCGCGGCCTCGCCGACCTCAGCTTTGCTGCAAGGCCCGCCGAAACTCTGGCGATCGGCCACGCTGCGCGCGATGCCGCGCTACACATCCTCGCTCTTCAGGCCGTCGTCACGGCGCATGAGCAGACCGGCGGCGCCGAGGTGCTGATGGAAATTGCGCGCGACTACGCCCTCACCCGCCGCGCCTTTGGCCAGCCGATCGGCGCCTTTCAGTCGGTGAAGCACCGCATTGCCGAGCTCTACGGGCTAGTCGAACTCGCGCGCGCCAATTGTATTCACGCCGCCTCGCGCGAGGGTGCCGCAGACTTCATCACCGCCGCCGCTGCGGCACGCCTGTCGGCGACCGAGGCCTATGACACCGCGGCGCGCGATTGTGTGCAGATCCACGGCGGCATCGGTGTGACCTGGGATCTGGGGCTCCACCTGCACATGCGCCGCGCGCGCAGCCTCGCGATAGAGCAGGGCAGCAGCCTGTTCTGGGAAGATGTCCTCGTCGACCGACTGGCAGGAGAAGCGGCATGACCGATCTGGAAACCTATCGCGCCAAGGCGGCCGCGTGGCTTGACTCGGTGGCACCGACCTATGGGCGTGAGGCGCGAAAGGGGCTGGCCGAGGCCGACGACCTCGCGCTCGGGCGCCGCTATCAAAAGGCGAAGTTCGACGCGGGCTTTGCCGGGATCAACTGGCCGACCGAATATGGTGGCCAGGGGCTGGGTCATCTCGAAAAGGTCACCTTCGACGCCGAAGAAATGAAGCACGGCTTCCCTAATTTCTATTTCGGCATCTCGCTCGGTATGCCGGTGCCGGTGCTGATGCAGTTCGGCAGCGACCGGGAATTCGTCAAGGAACGCGTGCTCAAAGCGCTGCAAGGCGAGGAAATCTGGTGCCAGCTGTTCTCCGAACCCTCGGGCGGCTCCGACCTTGCGGGCCTACGGACCAAGGCCGAACCCGACGGCAACGGGTGGAAGATCAACGGCCAGAAAGTTTGGACCAGCTGGGCGCACTATAGCGACTATGGCGTCATCGTCGTCCGTACCGACCCGACCGTACCCAAGCATAAGGGGCTCACTTACTTCTGGGTCGACATGAAGGCGCCGGGGGTCACCGTCCGCCCGATCAAGCTCGCGGGCGGCGACAGCCATGTCAACGAAGTGTTCTTCGACGATGTGAAGATCAGCGACGATCACCGCATGTCGCCCGTTGGCGGCGGCTTTGCCGTCGCCATCACCACGCTGATGATCGAGCGCTATGTTGCGACCGACAGCGCGGGCTTCGGTCCGCACCTCGACCTGTTCGTCGATCTGGCCAAAGATACGCTGCTCAATGGCAAACCCGCGATCGAGGATGGCCGTATTCGCCACCAGATCGCGCGCAACCATGCGATGCGGTCGGGGCTCGATTCAATCAACGTCCGGGCGCGACTGATGATGCAGGCCGGGATGATCCCGGGCGCGGAAGGATCGCTCAACAAGCTGGTCGCGGTGCGCTCGCGCCAGAAGCTGTCCGAACTCGCGATCGATTTGCAGGGCAGCGACGGCTTTGCCTTCGACGAACATGCCTCGCAAAAGGAAGATTGGGCGTCGAGCTGGATCAACGCCCCGACCGGGCGCATCGCCGGCGGGTCGGACGAGACGTTGCTCAATACGATCGCCGAAAAGGTGCTCGGTCTGCCGCAGGACCATCGCCCCGACAAGGGCATCCCGTTCAACCAGATTCCGGCCTGAGGAGGCACAGTCCATGAAGTTCGATTCGACCACGGCAGCCGTGGTTACTGGCGGCGCATCGGGCCTTGGCCGCGCCACCGCCGAGGCGCTGGCGGCGGCTGGCGTCAAGGTCGCGATTTTCGACATCAACGAAGCGCTGGGCGAAGAGGTCGCGGCGTCGATCGGCGGGCTATTCTGCAAGGTCGACATCACCGACGAGCAATCGGTGCTGGACGGCTATGCGAAGGCACGCGCGGCGCATGGCCAGGAACGGATTTGCGTCCATTGCGCGATGACCTCACGGCGCGGCAAGACGCTCGCCTACGATAAGGCAACCGGCGGGTACCGCCGTACCCCGACCGCGGATTACGCCTATGGCGTCGAAGGCATCCTCACCGCCAGTTACCGCGTCGCATCGATCGCGGCCGAGGGCATGGCGACGCTGCCCGAACTCGAAGACGGCGAGCGCGGCGCGATCATTCTCACCGCCTCGGTCGCAGCGCAGGACGGCCAAATCGGGCAGGTCATCTATGGTTCGGCAAAAGCGGGGGTCAACGGGCTGGTGCTGCCGATGGCGCGCGACCTGATGGACCTGGGCATTCGCGTCAACGCGATCATGCCCGGGGTGTTCGGCACGCCGTTGCTGAACAACATGAATCCGAAGGTGAAAGAGAGCCTCGAAGCCTCGGTTCCCTTCCCCAAGCGCCTCGGCAAAGCCGAGGAATATGCCAGCCTCGCGATGGAAATGATCCGCAACACCTATTTTAACGGCCAGGCCGTCCGCCTCGACGGCGCGATCCGCATGGCCCCTCGTTAAACGCTCCCCGAAAGGACTATCTCATGGCCGAAGCCTATATCATCGACGCCGTCCGCACCCCGCGCGGGGTCGGCAAACCCGGCAAGGGCGCCTTGTCCCACCTCCACCCGCAGCATCTTGCCGCGACAGTGCTGAAGGCGATCAAGGACCGCAACAACCTCGATACCGCGACCGTCGACGACATCATCTGGTCAACGTCGAGCCAGAACGGCAAGCAGGGCGGCGACCTTGGCCGCATGGCGGCGCTCTCGGCGGGTTATGACACCAAAGCATCGGGGACGACGCTCGACCGCTTCTGCGGCGGCGGCATCACCTCAGTTAACCTCGCCGCAGCCAGCGTGATGAGCGGCATGGAAGATTGCGTCATCGCGGGCGGCACCGAGATGATGAGCTACACCACAGCCTTCGCCGCCGAACAAGCCAATGCCGGGCTGCCGCCGCGGCTGATGGGGTCGGGCCACGAAGCGCTCGACGAACTGCACCCGCAGTCGCACCAAGGCGTGTGCGGCGATGCGATTGCAACGATCGAAGGTATCAGCCGAGAAGCGCTCGACGCGCTCGCACTGGTCAGCCAGCAACGCGCCGACCGCGCAATCAAGGAAGGTCGCTTCGACAAGTCGGTGGTGCCCGTCCTCAACCCCGACGGCAGTGTCGCGCTCGATCATGAGGAATTTCCGCGCCCCGAAACCACCGCCGAAGGACTGGCATCGCTCAAGCCCGCGTTTACCGGCCTGGCCGACTTCGACCTCGGCGGCGGCTTCACCTTTCGCAAGCAGGTCAATCGCCGCTACCCCGACGTCGAAATCCAGCATTTTCACCATGCCGGAAACAGCTCGGGTGTGGTCGATGGTGCTGCGGCAATCCTGCTGGCGTCCAAAGAATATGCCGACAAGCATGGCCTGAAGCCACGTGCTCGCGTCGTCGCCTATGCCAACATCGGCGACGATCCGACGTTGATGCTCAACGCTCCCGTCCCCGCGGCAAAGAAGGTGCTGGAAAAGGCTGGTTTGACGAAGGACGACATCGACGTCTGGGAAATCAACGAAGCCTTTGCCGTCGTTGCCGAAAAATTCATCCGCGATCTCGACCTTGATCGCGACAAGGTCAATATTAACGGCGGTGCGATGGCGCTCGGCCACCCGATCGGCGCCACCGGATCGATCCTGATCGGCACCGCGCTCGACGAACTCGAACGCTCTGGCGGCCGCTATGGCCTGGTGACGATGTGCGCCGCGGGCGGCATGGCGCCTGCGATCATCATCGAGCGGATCTGAGACATGGCGGGCCCGCTCAAAGGCATCCGGATCATCGAGTTTGCGGGTATTGGTCCCGGCCCCTTTTGCGCGATGATGCTGGCCGACCATGGCGCCGAGGTGATCCGCATCGACCGCCCCGGCGGTTTCATGGACCCGCGCGACCCGCTCAGCCGCAACCGGACCTCGATCGCGCTCGATATGAAGAATCCAGAAGCGGTCCAGATTGCGCGGGATTTGTGCAAAAGCGCCGACGGGATCATCGAGGGCTATCGTCCCGGCGTGATGGAGCGGCTTGGTCTTGGCCCCGACGTCCTGCTCGCCGACAATCCGAAGCTGATCTACGGCCGTATGACCGGCTGGGGGCAGTTCGGCCCCTACGCCCATGCCGCAGGGCATGACATCAACTATATCGCGCTGTCGGGGGTGCTTCACGGCATCGGGCGCGCGGGTGAAAAGCCCGTGCCGCCGGTCAATTATGTCGGCGATTTCGGCGGCGGTGGGATGATGCTGGCGTTCGGCATGGCGAGTGCACTCGTCCATGCCGCGCGCACTGGCGAGGGTCAGGTGATCGACTGCGCGATGACCGACGGATCGGCGCTGCTTGCGGGCATGACCTGGGGCTTCAACGCGATGGGACGGCTGAAGGACGAAGCGGGCGTCAACATGCTCGACGGCGGCGCGCATTTCTATGACAGCTATGTCTGCGCCGACGGCAAGTTCATCTCGATCGGATCGATCGAACCGCAATTTTATGCGCTGCTGCGCGAGAAGACCGGGCTGACCGACGACCCCGCGTTCGATGCGCAAATGGATCCTTCGCAATGGGGAACGCTCAAGGACAAACTCACCGCGCTATTCAAAACCAAGACTCGTGACGAATGGTGCGCGATCATGGAGATGACCGACGTCTGCTTCGCGCCGATCCTGTCGCTGGCCGAGGCACCGCGGCACCCGCACAATGTGGCACGCGAGACATTTCTGGAAGTCGGCGGCGCGGTCCAGCCGGCTCCCACACCGCGCTATTCGGCGACGGTGAACGACACCCCGCGCGCGGCCCCTGCCGTCGGCGCCGATGGCGATGCGGTGCTGGTGGGTCTTGGCTATGATGCGGACAAGATCGCGGCGCTGCGCAAAGACGGCGCGGTGCGCTAACCCTCTCATTTCCGTTCGTGTCGAGCGAAGTCGAGACACCGTGAAGCCGCACGTGAACGACAGGCACCTCGACTTCGTTCGACACGAACGGAATACAGGGAAGAACTCAACGCGCGGTCATTGCTTCCCACAATCCGCGCCCGCCAAACCCTGCCACCTGCCGCCCAAGCCGCGCCGCCCAATAGGCATCATTCCCATGCTCCCCGCGCCAGCGCATCAGCGGGATCGTCACCCGGTTGAGATCATATTCGCGGGTAAAACCAATCGCGCCATGCACCTGATGCGCGATGGCGGTAACGACCCCGACCGCGCGGTTCGCGCGCAGCTTCGCCGCAGCAATCTCGAAATCCGCCGCAGCCGGATCAAGATCCACAGCATCCAGTCGCGCGGCTAGCGCCGCGGCCGCAGCTTCGACCGCACGCACCTCGCAAGCCATCACGGCCAGCGATTGCTGCACCGCCTGAAATTTGCCGAGCGGTCGCCCGAATTGCTGGCGCGTGTTCACATGCTCGACTGACAGCGACAGCGCCTGCCCCATCGCACCCGCCATCAAGCTGACCGTCGCGGCAGGTTGCAGCGCGTCGTGCGCAATCAGCTCGGCCACCGGCAAGTCGGGAACCATGACCCCCGCGATCTGCAGCACGGCATTCACGTCACCCCAGTCGCCGCCGAACCCGCCCGCTTCTTCCTGCACCAGCAGCAGGGCAAAACCGGCCTCTTCAACGGGCGCAATCCCCGCTGTCGCCGCCTCCGCAAACACCGCCCGCGCAGTGTCGCACAGCATGTCGCGCGCCGCACTCATCTGAGGCCCAGTCCGCGCGCGATGATCCCGCGGATCACCTCGCGCGTCCCGCCGCGCAGCGAAAAGCTGGGCGATGCGATGAGCAGCGCGCGGAGCAGGCGCGCGAGATCGTCCGTGTCGTCCCAGCCACAATTGACGATTGCCTGCACCCGCCGCGGCATGTCCTGCTCGAACGCATTGCCCAATTCCTTGACTACCGACGCCTCGACCATGGGATCTTCGCCCGCCGCCAGCTTGGCCGCCGTCGACATCGACAGTTGGCGCAGCGTCCACATTTCGGCGGCCAGTTCGCCGATCAGCACCGCAATGGCTGGATTGGGATCGGCGCCCGCCGCATCGATCAGCGCGGCGAGCAGCGCGTGGCTCGACAGATATCGCTCCGGCCCCGATCGTTCGAGACCGAGTTCGGCGGTGACCTGTTGCCACCCCTGTCCGCGTGTCCCGACCAGCGCGCCGTGCGGGACGAGCACATCGTCGAAAAACACCTCGTTGAAATCATGGTGCCCCGCCATGTCGATGATCGGGCGGATCGTGATGCCGGGGGTGTCAAGATCGATCAGCAACTGGCTCAATCCCGCGTTGCGCTCGCTGCCCGCTTCGGTGCGAACAAGCGCCAGCATGATGTGCGAAAAATGCGCGCCGGTGGTCCAGATTTTCTGGCCATCGATGCGCCAGCCTTCGGCGGTCTCCCGCGCGGTCGTGCGCACCGCCGCCAAGTCGGACCCGGCACCAGGTTCGGACAGGCCAATGCACGCAAAGAGCTCGCCCTTGGCAATCCCCGGCAAATAGCGCTGACGCTGCTCCTCGCTTCCATAGCGCACGATCAGCGGCCCGGTCTGGCGGTCGGCAATCCAGTGCGCGCCGACCGGGGCTCCCGCCGCCAGCAATTCCTCGATCACCACATAGCGTTCGAGCGGATGCCGATCGCCGCCGCCATAACGCGTCGGCAAGGTCATCCCGACATAGCCCGCGGCGCCGAGCGCGCGACTGAAATCGGCATCGAAGCTTGCCCAGCAATTGGCGCGCGCGACGATGTCGCCCCGCGGCTGGTTCACCGCAAGCCAGGCCCGCAATTCGGCGCGCAGTGCCGCAACGTCGCCGGGTGGATCAAAGGGATAGAGCGCAAAGCCTTGCATGTCCCGTCAGCCATGCAATAGCTTTTCCAGAGCAGCAAAGGATTATTGGCGATGGGTGAATTTCTGAGTGTCGAACGGCGGGGCAAGATCGCGATCCTGACCATGATCAAGCCCGAAAGCATGAACGCGATCGGCACCCACGACGATTGCCAGGACATCATTGACACGCTCCGCACCCTCGGCGACGATCGCGGCGTCAGCGCGATCATCCTGACCGGCAGCGGCAAGGCCTTCAGCGCCGGTGGCAACCTTAAAGGCATGCAGGATCGCACCGGCATCGGCGTCCTCGACCAGCCCGACTCCACGCGCGCCAATTATCGCAAGGGAGTGCAGGCGGTGATCCGCGCGCTGATGGATTGTGAAGTGCCGATGATCGCCGCCGTCAACGGCCATGCGATCGGTCTTGGCGCCGACCTTGCCTGCACCTGCGATATCCGTATCGCCGCCGAGAGTGCCCAATTCGCGTGCAGTTTTATCAAGGTCGGGATCGTCCCCGGTGACGGCGGCGCCTGGCTGCTGCAGAAGATACTCGGCTATCCGCGCGCCGCCGAACTGTTCCTGACCGGCGACCGCTTTGACGCGGCACAGGCAAAGGAATATGGTCTGGTGACGGATGTCGTGCCCGACGCGGAACTGCTCGATCGCGCGATTGCGATCGCCGAACGGATCGTATGCAATCCACCCCGCGCGCTGCGGCTGACGAAGCGGCTGCTGCGCGAGGCGCAGCATAGCCGGATGAGTGACATATTGGAGCTCAGCGCCGCCTATCAGGCGATCGTGCACGAGACGGCCGATAATCGGGAGGCGATAAACGCCTTCGTCGAAAAACGCCCGCCGGTGTTTACAGGAGAATGACCATGATTGCCGAGCGCGTCCTGCCCCTGACCGGCATCCACAATTTCCGCGATTATGGCGGCTATGCGGTCGAGGGCGGCGGGCGGCTGCGCAGCGGCATGTTGTGGCGATCGGCGCATCATCAGGACGCGAAAGACGACGATCTGGCGGCGATCGACAAACTGGGGATCGAGACGATCATCGACCTGCGCGGCGACGACGAACGCGCCCTGCATCCCTGTCGGCGACCCGAAGGCTTTTCGGCGCGTGTTTTGTACGCCGAGGGCAATACTGCGGGTCTCGCTCCGCATTTACAGGCCGCAGGCGGCACGATCGACAATGACACGGCGCGGTCGCGCATGATCGATGTCTATGCCGGGATGCCCTATCGTCCAGTGCTGGTGAACACGCTGCGCCTCTATCTTGCGGCGCTCGCCGAATATGACGCGCCCAGCCTCGTCCACTGCGTCGCGGGCAAGGACCGCACCGGCTTTGCCGTCGCGGTCGTCCACCGGCTGCTCGGGGTGCATGAGGATGACCTGATGCACGACTATCTGCTCACCAACAGCGCGGGCAAGATCGAAGAACGGATTGCCCAGGGCGGCGATCATATCCGCGCCCACTACAATTCCGAAATTCACGACGACGCGATCCGCACTTTGATGTCGGTGAACCCGATCTTCCTCGACGCCGCCCTTGCCACGGTGCGCCGCGACCATGGCGATGTCGCGACCTATGCCGAGGCCGTGCTGAACTTCACCCCCGAGATGCGCGATGCGATCGTGGATAAGTTGGTGGTGTATTGAGCCAACCGTCGCCCCCGCGAAGGCGGGGGCCGCTGTCGTTTTACCCTGCCATGTCGGCACGGGCCTCCAGCGGCCCCCGCCTTCGCGGGGGCGACGCTGTGACTTACTCGCCCTTCACCAGCACCCCGCCCTTGACCACCGCATCAACGCTTTCCAGCTGCCGCGCGTCAGCCAGCGGATCGCCGTCGACCGCCACGATGTCGGCATAGCGCCCTACCGCAATCGCCCCGACATCCTTCTCGCGCCCCAGCGCCTCGGCGGCGTTCTTCGTCGCCGCCTGAATGGCTTGCAGCGGGGTCATCCCATATTCGACCATGACGCGGAACTGGCCGCCGACCTGGCTGTGCGGCATCACGCCGGCGTCGGAGGCGAACACCATCCGCACCCCGGCGCGGTGCGCCTTGCGGAAATTGTCGCGCTGGATCTGCGCGATTTCGCGATCCTTGCGCAGATTATCTTCGAGCACGCCGTTCTTGGCGCCCTCGGCCTGCGTATATTCGGTGTTGAAGATGTCCATTGCGAACCACACGGGCTGCTTGCGCGCCACCGCCATGCGGATGCCCTCGTCATCGACCAGACTGGCATGTTCGATCGTATCGATGCCCGCAGCGATTGCGGCGCGGATGCCCGCGGCGCCATGCGCGTGCGCGGCGACGCGCAGCCCCCATTGGTGCGCCTCGTCGGCGATCGCGCGCAGCTCATTCTCGGGCACCTGCAACTGCCCCGGTTCGGTGTTGCGCGAGAAAACGCCGCCGGTCGCGCATACCTTGATGACCTCGGCGCCATATTTGCGCTGGCGGCGGACCTGATAGCGCAGCTCCTCGGGATTATCACCGATCCCCTCTTCCTTTGCATTTTCCTTTTCCATGCTCGGCGGCAGAAAAGTGCTGTCGCAATGACCGCCGGTCGCGCCCAGCGCGTAGCCCGCGGGGACGATGCGCGGCCCCACCGCATAGCCGGCGTCGATCGCCTGCTTCAGCCCGATGTCGTTGCGGTCGCCCGCGCCGACGTTGCGGACCGTGGTGAACCCCGCGTCGAGCATGTCGCGCGCATTTTTGACCGCGGTCATGCCCCAGAAACTGTCGGTAAACTCCAGCCCGCGATAACCGCCGATGTCGGCGGGGCCGTCGAGGTGGACGTGCATGTCGATCAACCCGGGGACCAGCGTCTTGTCGCCCAAGTTGATATGCTTGACGTCGCTGCCCCATTTGATGACGCGTGCATCGGCGATGTTGGTGATGCGGCCATCGGGTCCGACAAAGATCGCGGGATATTCGACCGTCTTGCCGGTCAGCACGTCAACATAGCGCGCGGCGGTGATCACCGTCTGACCCGCGGGCGCCTGCGCTGCCGCCGAGACAGCAAACAGCGCCGCCGCGCCCAAACCGATTCCCCGCAGAAAACTGCCGAACTTCACTCGCGATTGCATGTTTGACCCGCCCTGTTGTTTGTACCCATCACCCTGATGGCAAAGGCGATAAAATTAGGACAGCGGAATCTTGTGCTGCGCCAGATAGTCGTAGTCCGGTCGGCAGGCGTCGGCCACGCTTTGGGCCTCCGAACTGAGGTCGGGCTGCGGCTTGTCGGGCGCGCCGAAGCCGGTGCTCGATGCCACCGCATCGTACCAATGCGAACCCCACACACCGTCGGTCGGTCGCAATCCGGCCTCCCAAGACAGCATCGCCGGATCCCATATAATCCCGAGCGCCGCGCACAATTTCTGCAACATCGACGCTGGATCGCGCAGGATGTCGGCGCTGTCGATCACCGGCGGCGCGTGGCCCAGACGGTCCGCCTCACGATCGAAAAATTCGACCTGCTTGTCGGTGCCCAGATGGTCGGGGCGCACCGCGACGCGTTTTGCCGCGTAGCTCGCAACGACGCGCGCGGGGTCGCGGATCAGGAAAGCATGACGCAGGCCCGGCAGGTCGTCGTGCGCAATCGGGCCGACCATATGATGCGCCATATGCTTCTGGTACCAGATCGGCGTATCCGCCGGGTTCGGCCCGGTCATGCTACGCGCGACGCCGTGCCAGTCGCCGTCCATCGACGCCATGACCTCCTCAGCCATCGGCTGCGGATCGCCGGTTGCTTTCAAATAGGCGCCGTAAAAGGGCTCGTCGCTGACATGCGTATCGGCGCGGCTGCCAAAGCTGCGCATCATCGCGGTCGACAGATTGCGCGGCCCCGACCACATCGCGATGCGAATCGTCATGGCTGCGTCCCCCACCCCCCGTTTGTGTCGAGCGAAGTCGAGACACATTGGCGCCATGCGTGTCTCGACTTCGCTCGACACGAACGGGCTTGGGAGGGCGGCTTACCCATCAAGCACGCCCCGCAATATCTCGCTCGATCAATGCCTTGTACAGCCCCTGCAACCGTTCGACCATCGGCCCGCGCCCGTCGGTCAGCACCCGCCCGTCGATCGTGTGTGCAGGAACGACTCCGGCAAAGGTGCCGGTCACAAACGCTTCGTCGGCGCCATGGACCTCGGTCAACGAGAAATTCTTCTCGAACACCGGAATGTCATTCTCGCGGCAGATGCGGATGACATTGCTGCGGGTGATCCCGGCCAGGCAATAATCGCCGCTCGACGTCCATACCTCGCCCTTGCGGACGATGAAGAAATGGGTCGAATTGCACGTCGCGACGAAACCGTGCGGGTCGAGCATCAGCGCCTCGTCGGCGCCCGCCTGCGCCGCCTGGATGCAAGCGGTGATGCAATTGAGTTTTGAATGCGAATTGAGCTTGGGATCCTGCACCGCCGGATCGCCGCGACGGACATGCACGGTGAACAGCGACAGCCCCTTTTCGACCGTCGCGGGCAGCGGATCCTTATATTCGGCGATGATCACGATCGTCGCGGGCGAGATAACGACGCGCGGATCCTGATACGGCGTCGAGCGGATACCGCGCGTGACCATCAACCGGATATGGCAGGCGTCCATGCCATTGCCCTCGATCGTGTCGTACAGCCGCCGGGTCAGCGCCGCGCGGTCGATGCCGATATCCATCGCGATCGCCTTGGCGCCTTCCCACAAGCGGTCGAGATGCTGGTCGAGAAACGCCATGCGCCCCTTGTGGACCCGGATCCCCTCCCACACCCCGTCGCCGAGCATGAAGCCGCTGTCGAACACCGACACGCTGGCCTGTGCGCGCGGCACCAGCGCGCCGTTGACGTTGATCAGGATCGCGTCGTTGCGCGGATCGGGGACGAAATCGTGGGTGCCTTGTGCCATGCCCCATTCGTAGCCGATGGCGCGCGGCTGTCGAGAGCGAAGCGGCGGCTAAATTGTCTTGCGGCCAAAGCTGGCGGGGCGTGCCGGCACGTCTTCCAGCGGGTCGACCGACACGTCGCCCACCATGCCCGCTTCGCGTTTGCGCATATAATTGGCGAAGGCGGCATCGGGATCGAACGCTGGTTCGACGACAACCTCACCGGGC
>Ga0265296_1000274_pt1 | contig 90694 bp, 95 predicted proteins | sample MunlanPumphouse1_FD_189073 | JGI IMG/M metagenome (GOLD analysis project Ga0265296, IMG submission 189073) | Groundwater microbial communities from a municipal landfill in Southern Ontario, Canada - Pumphouse #1 | ecosystem: Environmental > Aquatic > Deep subsurface > Groundwater | place...
CGTTCTCGTGCTCGCAGATGATGAACAATGGGTCTGCTGATACAATATGATGACCCGTTGGAGCACTGATGCATGTCGGAGAGACCCGTCGATCGTGAGTTCAAATCTCACCAACCCCACGTTTTCTTATTCTGTCACTCTACGGTAGTTTACGGTTCAGCTCCCTGACCCGAAATGGTTTTTCGTTCCCGCTTATGTTCGTCCGTGTCCCCGGACAGAACCGGTATATGATCGTTTATCTGAAGGTTCCCTGACATCCCGCCACCGGGCCACGGCGCCCGGTCAGGTTTAAGCCTCCGGAATGCCATCCTACTCATATGAGTCCTGAGCTGCATCTGGTGGATGCCTTTACCGGTACCCCGTTCCGCGGGAACACTGCGGCGGTCTGTATCCTGGACGGGCCGGCCGAGCCTGACTGGATGCAGCAGGTTGCCGGTGAGATGAAACATTCCGAGACCGCGTTCCTCTCTCCCGTCAAGGATGCCTGGAGCCTGCGGTGGTTTACCCCGGAAGATGAGATGGAACTCTGCGGCCACGCCACGCTTGCCGCAGCATTCGTCCTCTGGACCACCGGTCATGCCGAACCGGGATCCACGATCTCCTTTGAGACAAAGTCGGGAACCCTGACCGCGAGCAAAGATACGGACTGGATCATCCTCAATTTCCCTGCCGAGCCGGTTACATCTGCGGCAGCAGTCCCCGGGCTCGAAGCGGCACTCGGTGTTGCCCCGCTCTACGTGGGGCGGAACCGGTTCGATATCCTGGCCGAGCTCCCGTCAGCAGCAGATGTCTGTACGCTCGAACCCGATATGCCGGCCCTTTCGGCGATTCAGGCGCGGGGGATCATTGTTACAGCGGCATCCGATCTCCCGCACTTCGATTTTGTGTCCCGGTTCTTCGCACCTGGCGTCGGGGTACCGGAAGACCCGGTGACCGGTTCAGCCCACTGCTGCCTAGGGCCGTACTGGGGGGAGAAACTCAAAAAGATCGAGCTCGACGGGTTCCAGTGTTCGGCACGGGGCGGGACGGTCCGCGTCACCCTGCTTGGCGACCGGGTCCTCCTTGCCGGGCATGCTGTCCATATCCTGTCAGGAAAACTTCACATCTGATTTTTCACTCCTGCTGCGAATGGAGAACAGTAAAAAAAGATGAGCAGCGTGAAATCGCACCGGATCACCCGGGTCCGGACAGCCCGGTGCCGGTTACAACATCAGAATAATCTCGCCATTCTCAAGGATCACCGGATAAGCAGGTTGGGGGGATGTTGCGGGTCCGCTCACGACATCGCCCGTTTTTACCCTGAATATTGAATTATGACACGGACAGTGCAGGTTTTCTTTCTCAAGTGTGCCGTTGACAAGCCTGCAACCGCCGTGGATGCAGTGGTTGTCCAGTGCATAGATCCCGGTATCCAGATGCATGAGCAGAATCTCCCGGTCACCGGCCTTTACAACGTTCATATCCCCGACTGGCAGATCTTTTACCAACCCTGACTTCATTTTGTGTAACGAGCTCATGATGTAACCTCTGCGCACCGTTTTCCTGTTGGCAAACCCCTTACGGTCTGGCAGGAATTTTACCGGTCCGGATCATTTCTTGGATCCGTTCTTCGTTGTCTGCTGCTTGCGGGCAGCAGCTTCCAGACCATCGAGCGCCGCGGGCAGGGCATCGAGCACGGTCACAAGGCCGGTCAGGTGCAGGTTCATGACAACGGCACCCACAATCTCCTCCTTTGTCGCCCCCGCCATCGAGGCCATCATGGCATGCAGCCGGACGCCTTCCGAATTCCGGATGGACGTCTGGATGGCGATGTTGATGAGCTGCTTTGTCTTGTTGTCCAGGCCGTTCAAGGTTCTCTGGACTTCGACAAGGTTGTTGAACCGCTCGGCAAGCTCGGGACATTCCTGCTGGAATACATCAAATGCGTTTCTCTTCTCCATGCTGTGCGCTCCTCTCCGGTCTGCTCTTGTAGCTGCATGCTACCGGGCGGGTGAAAAATCCTTGCATGGCACTGACCGGGGCCGGTGGCCACGCAGTCAAAATGTTCCCGGGAAAACGCATCGCCTGATAAAAAGAGACAATAAAAAATGTTACCTGATTTTTGCCGCTGCAATGGTTGCAAGCTGTTTGGCAGTCTCGTAATCTGCGGCAGTCCCGTTTGTCTGGATATCCTCAAAGACGTTCATCTTCGCAAACGCGATCATGTACACGCCGGAGTTATCGCCCTTGTTGATATACTTCAGGGAGCCGGTTGCATCCCCGATCGCGGGAATCGAGATCTTTTCAACGGACTGGTTCATCGCGTTCTCTTTGACGATCCAGTCGGCAAACCCGTCGATGGTGTCGGAAACCGCGAGGGTTGCGTTCTTTTCTGCGTACACCGAGATATTCTGCCGGATAACCGTTCCGGAAGGCGCAGCCGGGTCATTCTTGCGGTACACTACATAATACCCGCTCATCCAGCCGTGATCGCGTGCCCAGTCGCTCAGGTCGGATGCATGTCTCTCCCCTTTCTCAACGAGTGTGAAATTTCCCGGGATCTCCTGCGGCTGGAGTACCAGGTTGGCGGGAGAAACAACTGCCGTGTTTGCAACCGGTGCCGGGGTGATTGTGGAGGCCGGCCCTGCGGACGGGGCCTGGGAGGTACATCCGGCAATACCGGCAGAGAGCAGGATCAAAAATGTCATGAACAGTATCATGAAGGAAAAAGATTGTTTTGTCATGGATCACTTGTACTCCGTTATAAATAAAAACGGTTGTTCTTTCTTCCCGGAGTGCCGGAATGTTATTCCCAGAAAGACCGGATTGCCTCACCGGTTCCGGCCGGCTGGTAAATTTATCATAGATGGCGGGCACATAATAGCTAGATCAAACGGAGAGTTCCATGTATTTAGTAGGAGAAGCACTTATTGGCGATGGCGCGGAACTGGCGCATATCGATCTGCTGATGGGAGATAAGGAAGGTCCCATCGGTTCAGCATTTGCAAACTCGGTCTCGCAGCTTTCAATGGGGCACACCCCCCTTCTTGCGGTTGTCCGCCCGAACCTGCTCACAAAGCCGGCAACGATCGTTATCCCGAAGGTCACGTTAAAGGACATGTCCCAGGTCAACGAGATGTTCGGCCCCGTGCAGGCCGCAGTTGCAAAGGCAGTTGCAGACTGTGTCGAGGAGAATGCGTTCAAGGGCGTTGACATCGAGAGCATTGTTATCATGGTGTCGGCCTTCGTCCACCCGGATGCAAAGGACTACAACAAGATCTACCGGTACAACTACGGCGCAACCAAGCTCGCCATCCACCGTGCCCTTGACAAGTTCCCGGACACGAAGACGCTCGTGTACGAGAAAGACCGTGCAGCCCACGGTATCATGGGCTTCAAGGTCACCCGGCTCTGGGATGCCCCCTACCTCCAGGTTGCCATGGACCTCGTGGACATGGGCAAGGTTGCCCAGGTATTAAAGGAAGTACCGGAGAACGACCACGTGATCATCGAGGCCGGAACCCCGCTCATCAAGAAGTTCGGCCTCTCGGTCATTGGCGAAATCCGTAAGCTCCGCCCGAATGCCTTCATCATCGCGGATATGAAGATCCTCGACACCGGCAACCTCGAAGCCCGCATGGCAGCCGATGCAACCGCTGATGCGGTCGTTGTCTCCGGCCTTGCCCCGGTCTCAACCATCGAGAAAGCCTGCTCGGAAGCCCGCAAGGTCGGCATCTACTCGATCATCGATATGCTGAACGTGCAGAACCCGGCAAAACTCGTTGCAAGCCTCAAGGTCAAGCCGGACATTGTAGAACTCCACCGTGCAATCGATGTTGAGGAGAGTGCCCATGCATGGGGCGACATCCCCGCGATCAAGAAAGCAGCCGGCGGGAAACTGCTCGTTGCAACCGCTGGCGGCATCCGTGTTGATGTCGTGAAGGACGCACTCAAGGCAGGCGCCGACATCCTCGTTGTCGGACGTGCGATTACTGCGAGCAAAGACATCGGCCACGCTGCCGACGAGTTCCTCGACCAGCTCAACCGGGACGAGATCGACCAGTTCCGCGTGATGACGGATTTCTAAATCCAATATTTTTTTGTTTTAACAATTTCCCGGTTCCACAACAACCATTTTTCAATCGGTTCAAAAATGAACCATGTGGAACAAAAGATAACCAATAAAAAAAGTTACGGGAGCGTGGCAGCCGGGTTTTCCCCGGATGTCCCGGCCGGTTCGCTCTGATCGTACACCCGGGTCATGTACCGGGCCTGGAATGTGACGAGCGGCGGTGCGATGATGAGGATCACGATTATCAGGACACCGAGAGCGATAAAGTAGTGGCCCAGCATAAACCCGCCAAAGAGAATGATCGCGGCAAGGATGCCGACAGGAATGCCGATAATTATGGCGATGAGGATGATCGCAAGGATGTAGTTGAGCCACCCGATCTTCCGGATGGTCCCGATAATGGCTCCAAAGTTGAACGCTTCGGAAAAGACACCAGTCCGGGCAAAGCGGATCGCGGCAACCGGCATGAAGATGGCAAGGATGATGTCGTAGATCAACTGGATCGCGAGCAGGAGAAATAACAACGCAATCGATGTTCCCAAGTCCGCATTGCTGTACTGTGCAACGGTACCTGTCGGAGGGTGCCCGCCGGCCATGCCGCCGGGGAAGATCAGGTAGGGAACGAGCGAGAGGATGATGAGCGGGAGCGAGTAGATCACGCCGATAACAAAAAGCCTGAAGCCATCCACAAAGAGTGTTCCCCAGCGATCCACTTCCGGTGCAGGATTCTCGCCGCGGTAGATGCGCAGGATCCAGCCGTTGAGCGGGATCCCGATAAGGATCGCTGCGAGGATCAGTTTCAGCCACCGGTCCATCCTGTTGAAAACGCCGGCTTTGGAATATCCCAGCGCTTCATCTATCATTGCTCCGTAGTCCATGGTAATCTCCGTTTTTGTATATCCCCGGTTCTTCTGCTCGCCGCTGATGACACGGGTACTCCGGTAAATGCATCATCCCGGCCGTTCACGCACCGGCACCGTTGCCAGAGGTTGAGTCAACATTGTTGTGTTGTCACTATATATCTTTTGAAATGCGTGTCTGGTTGTAGCTGTGTGGATGTTGCGAAGGAAGTGCTGAAGTCCGGCGATGATATTCATTTGATTGGCCGTGTGATCAATGCCTCAAAGGATGTTGGCCATGCGGCTGAGGAGTTCATCGGGAAACTGGACCGGGACGAGATCTACCCGTTCAGAATGGTAACGGATTTTAATATGTTATATTGTATTTTTTATTTTGTTAAAATTCTGTGTTGCCAAAAAATAACGAGTTCGAATCTCGCCATAGGTTTAATTGAAAAGTTCAATATTTTTTTTTCTTTTGTAAATTAACGCTAGAAAATCAATTTGATTCCGATTTCTATTGGATCAATCCCCAAGCAATCCTGCCAGATACTCATCAGATATCGTAAATCACATGGGTGTTAAAAAGAAACCGGAAAGTTCAGATCTTGACTTACTTTGATTAATTATAATGCCTATTTTTAATTTTTTTAGGTCTAAATGATAAAGCCATTTTCTTATACCATTAATTAAAATTAGATAGATTAATTGGTTCAAGAATGGAATAAAAGATCTGAAAGGGAGACAATATGGAAAATAAATATCCCAAAAATTATCTAGATAATGTTATTGTCCGAATCGATTTTGCGTCCCCATTAGAAGATTTACGAGATAACATCCCCGAAGAGTTAAATCAAACAATCTTGAAATCGTTTCCAATTTTAGAACCTAAAGAAATATTTGAAGGTGGATTTGAATTCAAAATCTCAAAAGAACAACAAAGTGTTGATAATATTGACAAGGAAAAGTATCAAGATTGGGTTTATTTTGGAAAAAATAGGGAGAAGGAAGTCCATATTTCTGTCAAATTTTTTAGTGTATCATATCACAATTATCAGTCATTTGAGGAATTGCGAACCGATTTCCTTAATATTAGTAAAACATTATTTACGCGCTCTCCCTCACTTGGGATAAAACGACTCGGTTTAAGATATATTAATAAAATTTTTATTAAAGAAAGGAATCCCACGGTTTGGGATAAATATATCGATAAAAAATTATTATGTATTTTCGGTATTATTGAAAATAAAAATTTAATATCTCGTGCATTCCAGACCTTAATTTTTAATGAGGATGATGTAAGAGTTACATTTCAATATGGAATATTTAACTCCGATTTTCCAGCGATAATTCACAAAAAAGAATTTATCTTAGATTTTGATGCTGCTCATAATGAATTAATTGAAAATTTCAGCGAATTAGAGAAAAAATTAGAGAGATGTAGAAAACCCATTGTGAGAATGTTTGAAAATTCCATAACTGAAGCATTACGGAGGAAAATGCGTGAGTGAATGCAAAGACCTCCTTTATCCTCAACCCGAAATTACAGAAAGTGATGAATCACGATTGCCAAGCAAAATAGTTGCAGCAGACCAGAATTTTACTGAAAAAACAATAGGTTCGTCAGACCTCATTGAAAAAACTGAAATGAGCAATACATCCAAAACTGGATATAAACAGATTAGTGCTCCTTATGGGAAATCAAAACCAAAAAGGACCACAATTAAGGCAAAAATTATATGAATACAATTTTTTGTGAACCAATTGAAAGGGTATCTCAAGGTGATATCTTTCGCGATATAGAGTACCTTGAGCATTATCTGGAAAAAGATGGGATAATCAGTATCTCAAAAATTACATTTCCCTATGTTTATATTTTAACACAAGATTGTGACTTAGCCCAAGATTTTAAATTTAGAACACAAAATCCACCAAAGGGTCAAGACAAATACTTAATTTCAGTTCTTGTGGTCCCCATTTATAATGCGGAATTTGTTTATTCTGGTGAACACTTAAGTGACTTGGGTTATACAATGCAAAATTTTACCTTGGGTTTAAAGAGAGATTTTCAAATTATCAAATCAAATAAAAACCCACGATATCACTTTTTAGATTTTGGTGACGATAGTGCCCTACCCCCCTCAATTATTGATTTTAAGCAGTATTTCTCAATAAATATTCGATATTTGGAATCTATCAAAAACGCGAATCGTGTTTTCAAACTAAAACCTTTATTTAGAGAAGACGTGTCACAGCGTTTTTCAAGTTTCTTATCACGTATTGGTTTGCCTGATTTAGAATAATCGTCATGATTGTTAATTCTCTTTATAAAAAGACTGAAAACTTTTTTTATTGATAGGCCTCCTTTTTCAGAGACTTTTTGGGTATCAATGGTTCTTGTCTAGTTTTTTTACTTTTGCCAAATCAGCCCAATATATCAGAAGTTCTCCGAAAGAAACAATGTATCTACCATGGACCTTTCATATATTTTTTTAACAGCTTTCTTCCAATCTTGAACCAACCCCCGCCACGCAATTCCATCTCCACCGTTTTCTTTCATCCGTACTTATCCGAATCCCCCCTCTCCACCCTCACATTTCATCTCCCTCGCCGCCCCACAAATCAGCATGACCAGTTTGGGACCGGACGGGCTGCGGATCATTGCACAATACTTAAAAAAGACCGGCACGGCACCGGAGAATGCCGGGGAATCCCTGCGGGTCGATGGCCAGGGGCTGATCCCGCGGGCGGGTCCGAACTACTGCATCGGGATAGCGATCAAGGACGATCCGGGGAATTACCGGTTCCCCGTCCCTGCCGAGTTCAACAAAAAGGGATTCTTCGTACTGCAGGCCGGAGACCTGCCGGTCGCAATCCCGTACGGGGGAGAGGCGACCGTTTCGGTCATCGAGATCGACCGGCGGGGGGAGAAGACCATCGCCCAGTCGCCGGTCCGGTTCCGGACCGTGTGACGGATTTTTCCTGCCCGGGAGAGATCATCTCTTTTTGAATAGCGTCAGGCTGCACTCCACGCACCTGCGAACATGTGGCGGGATTGGCGGTATACGGGATCTCGATGACGAACTTGAATAGTCTTTACCCTTTTTTTAATAACACATCGTTAACGGTGAAAATTACAAAAAGGATCCTGTCAAAATCACATAGCCGCACTTGAGCACCGGTGGTTTGATGCACGTTTCCAAAATATTACTTACAAATGAAATTGTGGCCGGCGCATACCTCTCTGGCATTAAATGCACGATATTGTGAAAAAATACTGAGGAAACCATCAATCCGGGCTTCGGACAGATCAAAAGAAGAACCATTATTGGAGGATCCCCTGCGTTTCTCAAATCTTTTTTATTCACTCTGCATACAGGATAATTTTCACTGAACCTGTCGCTTCATCCACAGGTTACTTTCATTCATTGCTTCATGATTTTCTGAAACAAAAACATTGATTCATCATTTTTTGGATCCTTTACGCTGATAATATGAAAACCACACTTATTCACATAGAAAGTTACATTTTTCTTCAAAAACGTTGGTGTTTCTGTAGTCCATGTCTTTGTCTGGGGGTACCTCTTTTCAATTTCCAACCATGCCTGATAACCGATCCCTTTGTCAAAGCAGGCTGGATCCACGAATAATAGGGTCAAAATATTATTATTATCCGCATTCACAATGAGAACCGCACCTCCCACCATCTTCCCCTCCTGATAAAAAAGGAGGGGGGTTTCTTCCGGTCTTTCAAGTATGCCATCGATAGAAGGAAGATCGCAGTCATGATTATTCGCGTCACTATTCTTCGGAAGATCCTCCATTGTAGTGGCAAATGATATCTCCATCATTTTTTTCGCTGCATCAAAATTTTCAGCATTCATCGGGACCACTGATATTTCGCTCATCGTAATACACCAGAATTCTACCATTTTGTTTTTATGCTGTGACCTCGACAGGCAAGACCGGATAATTGGACATCAAATCTTCAGGAATTCCAAATAAATAATTCGCCCAGTTGTTGTATATCCATTCCCTTTTTTTATACAATTAGGATTACAGCGCTTTATCCGGTTTCCTATGATTTGTTTTTTAAAATCCAAATCATTCACCCATCTTCGCAAGCGTGGATTTCTCCAGGATGCTGTTCATCCCGTTCTCTTTCTGGAATTTTCATTTCGCAAATTCAGTATGGTGGAATTAATTTCCGGTGATCCGCAGCACAAACCCCGGGCAACATGGTTTCCCGCGTAACGCCTGGTGTCTCCCATGTGTAAGCTTTTGAACCATAAACCCCATAACCTCCAGATTTCAGAAAGAGAATAATGACACGCGGCGCAAAACCCCTCGCAGCAATCAAAGAAGCCAAAAAATTCGCAGAGAAGATGGGCTACTGCTGGCAGGAGAATTCCGAGAACCCGGAGATCGGCTATGACTTTCTGGCCTTCAAACCGGGAAATGCATTTCTCGTCAGGGTCCGGCAGACCCGGTACCAGATCGATCCGGATATGACATACGACGAGCTCCTGCCGGAGGTTCTTTACGAGATCCGCAATCTCCCGTTTCCTGCCTGGATGCCCCGCGAGCTCTGGCTCCGCACCCAGCACGAGCGGACCTGGCGCCGGCTCAAGGTGCATGATTTCGGTGTTGCCGAGATCGGGTGGTGGGGGCCGGACGGGTATTATAACAAGTATGCCCCGTGAGAAACCCCCCGCGCCGGGCTTTTCGCTGGTACCTGCAGGTTCTTCTACTGCAGCAGGCCGATGGCGGAACAGTGCACGCCCGCAACAATGTTGCGGGCAATTGCCCGGCAGGTGATGAACAGCACGTGACCGCCGGGCGGGGATGATGTTTCCGACCCAATGAAAAATTTCTTTAGACCTTCTTACGGATCCGGGCTCCCGCAGGCCAGCAGTTTGCACGTCATTTCGCAGCCGTAACGGTCGGAATCGAATTCGCAGTTCTGCATGCAGATATTGCATGCTGCGAAAAGCTCGGTATTCCCATTCCCCGGAGGGTGGAGGGCCCGGGCCTGCTGTGCCGGAAGGTCAATAGCAAACCAGTGCACACCGGCAACGAGGCTGCCGGCTATCGATAAACAGACCATGAAAAGGACGAGCCGGGCAAGCGGTGATTTTTCAGCGGGAGTTCCTGACATGAGTTAACCCATCAAAAGTATTCTAAAACTTGGGTGGGGAATTATATAAACACTGATTATCTGGAAAAACGGGGAAAAAATTTCCCCGTCGTGATACCAGACAAAGCTCTCCTGCCGGATAGTATCCGAAAAATCCGCATGCTCCCGTTCCCGAAATGGATGCCCCGCCCGACCGGAAGTACCCCTCCTTTGAAAATGAAGTCCCCGGCCCGGACGGTAAGTCTCCCTGGTTGTTTCTCCGACGGAGAGTTTTCAGGCCCGGAATCCGGAAAAATTCGGCAGTGGAAATGGTGCCAACCGATTGAAAAATTTCTGATTAATACCTGTATTTTTCTAAAATAACGATTTTAAAGAGGAAAAAACCGTGCAATTTAGCGGGCAGAGAAATTGCGCAAAAACCGGACCGCCTGTCCTCCGGGAAGCGACCCGGAGCCTGCCGGACGGCCGTGGCATGCGGAATTTTAATGGGGTTCCCGGACGGGGATTTCCGGAACTATTTCTGCCCGGAAAACCGGGGATTCTACCATGGGGCTGCACGGATGGGGCACCGGATGCCATCCGGCTGGAGGGATACGTTTTTTAACTATTGATACCCGGGTTATTTTGCTCCCGCGTACTCCCTGAATTTTCCTGTGACTCTCTCACAATCTTTTTCTGCTCTTCCGTGATATCCAGCGCGATAAAGATATTGCCTGCAGCCGGATTGGACGGATCGATCATGGTCCCGAAGAGCCGGATATCCCGTATCGCCCCGTCTTTTCTTAAAAACCGTGTTTCCATGGTGTCAACGAGATCCTGACTCTTCCCAAGGGTGTAGAATTTTGCTGCACGGATATATTCATTCTCATCCGGGTACAGGAACCGTGCGTTGCGCCCGATCAGTTCTTCACGGGAATACCCCATAATCCTGCAGAACTGGTCATTGACCCGCAGAAAAGTGCGGTCCGCAGATACCAGGCCGATGCCAACGGGGGCTGCGCGAAGGATGCCGAAGATCTCCGCCTCGCTCTTTTTTAACCGCTCTTCGCTTCGGGCTATATCCTCGTACTGTTCCCGGAGTTTCTCATCCGATGCCTTGAGCTGTTGATACGCAGCCGTGAGTTCCTCTTCAGCATTTTTTATCTGGGTGATATCATTCGTGCAGATCCCAAGGCCGGTGCCTACCCGGAAGGCCCTGACGTTCAGCCAGGTAAGGCCCATTTCTGGTTCCTGGATCATATGGATGCCGGAAAACGGGATCCCTGTGTCGATTACCTGGCGGAACCGGTCACTCTCTCCCCTTGCATGGGCGGCGGGAAGCAACTCTCTGTAGCTCCTGCCAAGCACATCTTCTTTTTTTGTCCCCGGAGGAAGATAGGAGAGGGCAGTCCTGTTGAGATTGACAAGCTTGAGATCCGCATCCCAGATCGTGAACGCATCGGTTGCCGAATCCATGAATGACTGGAGCATATCCTGGCTCTCCCGGAGTTCCCGCTCGCTGACTGCCAGCTCTTCATACTGGGCGCGGAGTTCTTCTTCCGTTGCGGTGAGCTGTTCGTATGCAGCAAGGAGTTTGTCACGATCCCGTTTTGCTCTGGTTATGTCGAGAGCACTGTACGTCATGGATGCAATGGGATTGGACCGGTCCACCGTAGCAGCCGTGACAAGGACGTCAATGACTGTACCGTCCTTCCGCTTCCAGGGGACGGTGACATCATCCGGGATGCCTTCCTGGTATGCCTGTTCCCGCATCCTCCCGACAGCAGCATAGTCCTCATCGGTCAGGTACAAAAACCGGGTATTCCGGCCTTCCAGTTCCTCGCGTGGATAGCCGGTCAGCGTACAAAGCCGGTTGTTGACCCGGACCAGGACCCGGTTTGCAACAACCGCGATCCCGACCGGGACCGCCTGGAAGATGCTGATAATCTCCCTCTCGCTCATCCTGCGTGCAAGCGCCTGCCGCACTTTGTGTGCCAGCTCGGCGAACTGGGCTTTCGGGTCGCCGCCTTTCTGGATATAGAAGTCCGCACCATTGTTGATGGCCTCGATCACGATCTCCTCTCGCCCCCGGCCGGTAAAGAGGATAAAGGGAAGATCGCCAAACTGGTGCCGGACTTCTTTTAAAAAGGCAATCCCGTTCATTCCGGGCATCTGGTAGTCGGAGATGATGACATCGTATGACCGGAGCGAGGGGGATTTGAGCGATTTCTCTGCAGATGTCGAGGTTGCCACCGTGAAATTCCCCTCTCCTTCAAGAAAGAGCCTGCACAGTTCGAGAAGGTCGGGTTCATCATCAACATAGAGGACGCTGATCGTATCTGGCATCTGGTGCTCCGGGCTTTCCTGAATATATCGTTATGCAACACTGATGGTACTTAAATGAAACGGACCAGATCCCGAATGAGAATTTCGTGCGTCAATCCGCAGCGCAAAAGACGGGCGAGACGGTTTTACGTGTAAGGCCTCCCATCGTTTGTATCACCCAATACCATTTGCCCCAGCCCGACTCCCGCGTAACAAAACCTGCACATTAATTTTCAGGACCACTCATGTAAAACCATGAAACGCCAAGTCTCCCCAAGGGTAGTCCTCCTTGCATTTGTCCTCCTTCTCCTGGTTGCCCTTGCAGGGTGCACATCGCAGGCACCGCCTGCAACACCCGCACCCTCCGCAACACCGGCACCTCCGGCATCGCAGGTACCGGGAAAAACCCTCTCGACTATCGAACCCGCACAGATGGCACTGGAGCCGTCCGAGATTACGGGGAATTTCACGCTCATTAAGAAAAGCGAACGGAACGAATCCATGACACGGGCCTGGCAGCTCAACCAGGGGTGGAAGAAGGGATACTCTGCTGCCTTTAAGAGAAATGACCCGGGCCACCCGGATCTGCAGATCGGGCAGTTTATTTCCGTATATCCAAGGGAAAATGCATCAAAGATGGTAGACTACCTGGTAGAGGGTAATTACCTTGATCTCGCAAGAATTCCCGACGCAGATCGCATGAATTATTCTATTACGGAACTCCCCCCGCCGGGTATCGGGGATTCCAGCAGGGCAATTATCAAGCTTGATAAAAATGATCCCGAGACAATGTACCTCATCGCCTTTTCCCGGTATGACGTGTTCGAGGAGATCTGGGGGAACGGGACTGCAGCAGAGTACGAGACAATGAAGCAGGCAGCAGCCATGGCAGCATCGAAGATCACATAACATTTTTTTTCGTAACTACTCAGCAGTCCGATGACCACAAGCAGGTGTGAAAGGATTTCCCTGAAATGTACCAACGAGTGATGCGAGAACCGGCCGGTTATTTTTTCAAATCGTCCGTTCCGATCGTTTGTCCGGTTTTTGTGAGGGAAAGAGTTCCGGATTATCATATATGTAACAACAACTCTCCAATTCCCCGTCAACCCTGCCCACATTCCTTGATATGCAACCGGGATAACCGGTACTCCATGAGTACGGAGATCCCCTGGAATACATCGCGGATGGAATTCAAACCGGTTGACATGACCATTTCATACAACGGCGGGATGCGGTTTACCGCACGCACCCCATCTGGAGAGGTCGCGTTCCCGATGGAAGCCCCGGTTGGTATGGGCGGGGACGGGAAGACACCCAACCCTATCCAGTACCTCATCGGCTCGCTCGGGGGTTGTGTCGGTGTGAAGATCCTTCTCGCCCTCTCCGATAAGGGCATTGTTCCGGATGACTTAACCATCGGGATCCATGCAACCCGGGTAAAGACCATGCCCGCATTTTTCGATAAAGTCCACCTCGTAATCACGCTCCGGGCCGGTGCTGACGATGCTATGGTCTCGGCAATCATCGGACAGACCTTATCCCGTCTCTGCCCTATCGCTGCCATGTTTGCCGAGGTCGGGGAAGTGACCGCCGAACACCATATTCTCCGGACCTCATCCGGATAATACCAACGCAGGATACTATCGTTGAGGTTCCTGGAATTCTCCCCCGCGGGGAAATTGCATCCCCGCAATTGTGCCCGTCGGCCCTCACGCAGCAAAAATGTCCCGGATAAAGCAGACTGCCGTTTTTCTCTTGGCATCAGTTTAAGCCCTCGCTCGTCTCATGTGAGGTTATGCTTGAGGAGTTCTGTGAAGGAAATCACTGCGATCAATACATCCACTCCGAGGGGGGATCATTTGCGCAGTGTCTCATGGTACAGAGGGAATTATCCCGGGTTGGTAATTGTCCTCTCCGGTATGGTACGGTTGCGGCGAAGGCGATTCCGGAAAAAAGTCCCCTGTCCCGCAGTGGGGTCAACGGCGAATCGGGGAGAAAGAAGGGATTTACCCCCCGATCAAAGTGATCTGAAGGCAGGGACGGCCGGGAACAAGATAATCGTGACCTGCCCGAACTGCATCACGGGCAGTTCCGGAAAAACGTAACAACGATCTTCCGTTGGGGGAATGCACCGGCTTTTTTTCGCAAAGAACAATACCCCCGACCTCCAATCCACCAGTACAGGAAGAGCCCGGTATGGATCCAATCAACAAGGTCAACCTCGAACGCCTCACGAACGGCATCTACGCCTTTACGATGACCCTTATGGTCAGGAACATCCAGGCTCCCGTTGCCGGGGCGATCACCGACGACCTGTCCTTTGCACAGTACCTCATCTCGACCTTCCTGTCCGTTGCCGATTTTGTCGGTGCGTTTCTGATCCTCGGGATGTTCTGGCTCTTTTATTTCCAGATGTTCCACCGGATGAAGACCTTCGATTACCGGTTCCTGTACCTGCATCTCTTCTCGCTGATGATCGTTGTCTTCGTGCCGTTCACCAACAGCTTTGCCAACCAGAGCGTGACGGTACCTGCGTCCAACATCCTGTTCCAGGTCAACTACCTCATCCTCGCCATCCTCCTGACCTGGCAGTGGCATCATGCAAGGGCCCACCCGGAACTTCTCGAACCGGAGCTGAACGAGGCAGAGGCCTCCTTCCTTGCAAAAAAGTTTCTCGTCCCGCTGGGCGTGGCTATCTTCGGGATCATCCTGGTCTGTGCGGGAGTGGAGTATATCGATCTCCTCTACCTGCTGCCGTTCGCTGTGCTTGGGGTGTTTTTCAGGAAGGGGCCGGGGGAAGCTTCAGCATAGTGGGGCTGGCGAACATCACACCGGGGGGCAGGGGGGCAGGCTTACCGGCAGCTGGTCCGACAGCGACAAGGATGGCAAATATACCGGGCAATTCGGATTTGTACGCTCCGCGGATGACAAATCATTCACCGGCACATGAGTTTACACCTCAGTAGCGGACACGACCATTAACAATTCAACGAAAACCTGGAACGGTATCAGGGTATAATTTTTAGGAGAAGAGCCGGAACCCCTGACCTTTTATAGAAATTATTTGTTGAAGAGTATCCCAAAAAACATACCGATTATTCCTGGTTTTTGGTGGCATGATCCGAACCGGACACCGGTACTTCCGGTTCTATGGGATAACCCCTCCTATCAGGCATTTATTAATACAACCCGGTTGTTTGTAGACACATGGCACAGGAGCGCCTGTTTCCCGTTTGCAGGATCATACGAGGACCCGGGGATTACGGGTTATATCCTGCCGGTGGGGCTATCCGGGATTATTTCCGTCTCTCGGCCATTGTCCGCGAACGGGATGTCCGGGTCTCCGTTATCTGACAGGGATAGGAGCGCTTGTGTAAGGTGGAATGCACATGACAACCAACAACCATTTGCTGTTCATCCTTGCAGGAATCATTCTAATCGCCTGCATTGCGACACCGGTCACTGCTTGGCAGGATCAGGTATTCTCACCCTTTGTTGATACCGGGCTTTATCCGGACCAGGCACTTTCTACAATATCCGGTTCTACCGGTATAAGGTATTACACCCTGGCGTTCATCACGAGCGGCAGTTCCGGAGCGCCCACGTGGGCAGGGGTGATCCCGCTCGGTGACCACCACTACCTGGATGAAGTAACAAAGGTCAGAGCCACGGGCGGGGATGTCATCATCTCGTTTGGCGGTGCATCCGGATCAGAGCTGGCCAGCGTTGTTACTGACGCGGACACCCTCCAGGCACGGTACCAGTCCGTTATCGATTCGTATAATGCTACGTGGATTGATTTCGATATCGAAGGCGCAGCGATCTCGGATGCCGGATCAGTTGACCGCAGGAACCGGGTTATCGCCCGGCTCGAAGCAGCAAACCCCGGCCTCAGGGTCAGTTACACCCTCCCGGTCGAGCCCGACGGTCTTTCTGCGGATGGCCTGTCTCTTCTTAAGAATGCGGTAAAAAACGGCGTGAGGGTTGATGTCGTCAATATCATGACCATGGATTTTGGATCGTATTACGCACCCAACCCAGAGGGAAAGATGGGGGATTATGCCATCGAAGCTGCAGAAAGTCTCAAGACACAACTTCAGGTACTGTACCCTGAAAAGAATGCCTCGCAGATCTACCGGATGATCGGCATTACACCCATGATCGGCCGAAACGATGTCCAGGCTGAGGTATTCACGCTTGAGGATGCCAAAAAAGTTGTGACCTATGCAAAGGAGCACGGTATCGGGCTCCTCTCGATGTGGTCCCTTGGACGGGACAATGGATCCGGTGCCGGCTCATCCTGGGCATCGGCCACCTCCAGTGGCCTTGACCAGACAACATTTGCATTCTCCGGCATTTTCAATACGGTGACCGGATCGGGGACGGTTATTACGCCAGTCCCGACGGTCACGGTCTCTCCATCGGTTACCCCGACGGTCACCACGACAGTGACTGCCACACCAACTCCTTCAACGACACCGGCTGGTGAAGCAACCGCATGGAAGGCAGAATCAACCTATGTCAGCGGCGACCGGGTTACGTACGGGGGAGAAATATATACGGCGCAGTGGTGGACGAAAAATGACATTCCCGGCAAATCGTCGGTATGGAAACGGGCAACAACCGGAAGTTCCGGTCCGGTGGTCTGGGAGACAACCGCGGTGTACACTGCGGGCGACAAGGTGACGAGCAACGGGCGGGTGTACCAGGCACAGTGGTGGACAACCGGTGAGATTCCTGGAACTGCAAATGTCTGGAAACCGGTTTCTTCCCCAACCGTTTCCCCAACCGTAACCGTCGTCCCAACGACCGTTACACCGACAGTCACTGCAACGGTGACTGTCACACCCACTCCTTCAACGACACCGGTTGGTGAAGCAACCGCATGGAAGGCAGAATCAACCTATGTCAGCGGCGACCGGGTTACGTACGGGGGAGAAACGTATACGGCACAATGGTGGACGAAAAATGATATCCCCGGCAAATCGGCGGTATGGAAACGGGTAACAACAGGAAGTTCCGGTCCGGTGGTCTGGGAGACAACCGCGGCATACACTGCGGGAGACAAGGTGACAAGTAATGGGCGGGTGTACCAGGCACAGTGGTGGACAACCGGCGAGATCCCCGGAACTGCGAGTGTCTGGAAACCGGTATCAAGCGGGTAGTATTGTTCAGATAATCTCTCTTTTTTGCCGGTTGGGATTGCCGGCCCCGTAAACAAAAGGGGCAGGCATCCCCGCTGATGCCTGCGGGCGGGCAGATTCTGGCTTTTTTATTTCCAGATGTTCCACCGGATGAAGACCTTCGATTACCGGTTCCTGTACCTGCATCTCTTCAAGCCGTCATTTGCATTTCTCATGAAGGTCCGGGTCCTGCGGTATCATATCGACCCGGACGCGTTTTTTGAAGAGCTGATACCGGACGAGATCACCCGGGTCCGCAATCTCCCGTTCCCGACATGGATGCCCCGCGAGATCTGGCTCCGCACCCAGCACGAGCGGACCTTCCGCCGGCTCTTCATCCTCGACACCGGAGTCTGGGAGGTCGGGTGGATGAAGCCGGACGGTTACGTGAACCCGCACGCCCGGTGAAGAGCATCTCCCACGACCGGGGTCTTCCACTTCTTTCCCCAAGAACAGGGATCCTTTTTCCGTACGGTATCTCCCCCGGGACCGGTTCTCCGTCGGAGAGGCAAAAGAAGGGATCGGGCCGGAAAATTCGGCAGTGGAAATGATGCCAACGCCCGACAAAAAATCCCCGGTTTTCGCGATTTATGGCAAACAAAGGCGATTTCAGGCAATAAAACCGTGCAATTTAGAGGCGTTAGAAAATACGCAAAAACTGCAAAAACTGCAGGTTGTCCGGACCCTCCGGGCCTGACCGGCGACCGCTATGGGCGAAATTTGATCGGGATGCATTTTTGCACTCCCCGGCAGGATCTTTTCAACCGGAAAACCGGGGGTTTCTGGGACCAGGGCACGATAGCGGGGCGGGATGGGGATTATTTGGGAGGGGAGCAGCCATTTTTTGGGAATATTTACGAATAACGCCTTGTAATTTCGGACACCGTGCAGGTACAGGGAGTTGACCGCGAGGCAGATCAAAAATGCCGCGGTGACCGTTCCTTCATATCAAAAGATTAAACCATTGCAAAAGAAAATTCTGGTCAATGACTTCATCTGGTTGGCAGGTGAGCGCCGGGCTGCTCATGGTAATCCTGGTGGCAATTATTATCGCGGGTTTCTTTTTTTTACCGGAAAACCCCCGGCATCTTCTCCAGTACAAAATTCTTCAGTGACAACCTGTCCTTCGGATCAGGATTGCGGGCCAGGAAACAACACGGTGCCAGCCAATACCATCCTGACTGCAGCAGAGAAAAAAATCTCAACCGATCTTCTCCAGCTCATGGGCGTTAAGGATTTACCGGCAGGGATGACCCGGGCGGCTCTCGAACAGCAGATGGAACAAAGACACCAGTTAACGCATGTGGCCGGAACGGAAGAGACCCTCGTGTATGTCTATGTCCAGACAGCCGGCACTGCCAACACCGCGCTCCTCGCGCCGTATGTGTGGAATATCACCAACAGCGATCCTGGAAACAGCCTGGTTGTCGCATGGGTTGATGCAACCAATCTGGAAAAACTTGCCTTGCTTGAATCCGTCCGGTCCATAAGAACCGTGTCGCCCCCTTCAACCCGGAGTGGGTAACCTTGTATGTGCCGGCATTCGTATTGAACGGCAACCGGTTGGCCCGCGATGAAAAAGAATCAGGTTTCTGCGGATGGGGGAAAAGGACAATGAACAATCTGACGGATACCGTTCTCCCGCACGCTCCCCCGGATGAGTCCGGTGAATATCTGCACGGAGGACGATTTTCTTGAAGCCGCAGATAAAAATCCTGATTGCAGTATTTGTCATCTGCTGCTTGTTGATCTCTCCCTGCATGGGTCTTGAGCCGGTCAGCACGGTGACTCCGACGCAATCGCCGCTCCCCGGGATTACGACTTCTACGATCTCACCGGCTCCGACACAATCCCCGGAAGTGCAGGACAATACCAGTGCATCGGTTGTCCGGCCAAAGGCCGTGGACGATAATGGCGACCTGACAAAAGGCGAGGAAAAAATATCCACCGCACTCCTGCTGGAGACAAACGAGACCTCTGGCAACCCGCAGGGATCCGAGACAGGACTCCAGATAAAAACCGTCCCGGTACCTCCCGCCCCGGCAGGGGATGGGGGAAAGATCTCTTCCGGCAAACTGGTGTACGTGTACATCACCACCCGGCCCGGGTATTCCACCCATTGTGTTGATTCCCTTGTCGCGGATGTGAAGAACCGGAATGAAGATTACCACCTCGTTGTCGGATGGGCAGATGTGGCAAATCTTGAGCGTATTGCAGAACTTGACGGCGTCCGGAATATCCGGCAGGTGAGCCCGCCCCGCGTGCACAAAGGGATAAACACCACCCAGGGGGATATCATCCACAAAACGGCGAGCGTCCGCTCCACGTACGGGTACACCGGTGCCGGCATGAAGATCGGGATCATCTCCGATGGCGTGAATCATCTTGCCGACTCGCAGGCAACAGGCGACCTGCCCGTAAATGTTCATGTCATGAGAGATCAAAGCAGCGGCGATGAGGGGACTGCCATGCTGGAGATCGTGTACAACATGGTCCCCGATGCAGAGCTCTACTTCCACGATTCCGGCAATAATATCCTTGAGTTCAATGATGCAATTGCCCGCCTCACCGTGAACCCCATGTGAGAATTCAGGCTAATCGCCTCCTAAAAAAAAATTCACGGTGGCATTCTGAACTGCCGGGTTGACTCAGCCGGCAGGGATCATCCCGGGCAGTTCCAGACCTCCACGCGGTCCCCGTACTCCTGCGGGAAGAATTCGGATGAGGGAACGAACTGGAATTTTTCAAGGATGTGCTGCATGATGGGCCGGGGCATCACAACGCGTACATTATACCCGTTGTCCAGCCACCGGCGGATGAGGTGCTGGATATTGCCCTCGTTTTTCACCCGGGATATGATATAATGGAGGCAGAGCCGGTTCTCTTCGAGCACCAGCCAGCCGGAGAAGAGGTCTTCGGAGAATCCCAGTGCGTCCCCCTCGGGAGTTCCCGTCTCGATTCGTGTTGAGGTCATGTCATGTACGCCCCCGTGTATGCTTTCGGGACTGCCTGCCACCATGTATGAATGCATTTTAGCCGGTATCCGGACCCGCCGGAGTATCCCGGTATGGTGAATAAACCTGTTCTCGTGTTGCAGAATCTGAAGTTATCCGGAATTTTTTATCGTTCATTCACGCCGGTTTTGATTCTGGTTATATGCGGTCTAAGGAACCCGGTTATTTAAGCCTGCCTTTTCCATTCCGCTTGAAAAGCCGAAAGTTCGATCTAACGGGTTTTTCAACCGGAAACCATGGGGGTTTGGGGAATGATACGAGAGCTGGGCTGGGGATTACCATGGGGGAGAGTAAACACCAGCGTTGTTCTTACTCATAATTTTTGAAAAATTAAAACGGATAGTCCCCGGTCTTAATAACGGTCATTCGGCCATCTCACCCTCACCCGGGTGAAAAACGGTAACAACCCGGTGATCATATCCTCTTCAACAGTTCTGTTTTCTTTGCAGCAAATTCCTCTTCAGAGATGATTCCTGCATCCCGCAACTCGGCTATTTTTTTGATGAGATCCGGTACTGATTCGCAGGGCGGAACTTCGCACCGTAATTCATCCGTCATCACTCGTGGTGTGCCATTCTCGCAGATTTTTTTCAGGTACGATACCTGCTCTGCTTCGTGTCCTGCCTGCCTTGAAATATATTCCGTGAGGATCTGTTGTGCCTTCTCCGGGTCAGGTATGCCATAAAGGCAGTCAAGGGGAGCTCGCGATGCCTCCTGCCGGCCTTTTGCAAACATGATCCCCGCACCCAGGTTGTCCTTCTGGCCCGATGCCCCGATGCCACGGAACGAGGTCTCTTCACCCCACTGCGTGTTGCTGACGGGAATAACGGTCCCGAAATGATACCGGGTGCCAAGGAAGTTCTGCTCCAGCACAACCCTGCCTATCTGGGAGTGCGGGATCAAGTGTTCCTGTTTCTGCCAGATGCCCCCGCGAACCGATACCCCCACGTCCGTGATCGTATACCGGATTGACTTCCGGAATTTTTCGAGCCAGACAAGGGAGATAATGGCTGCAAGGATACTGAATGGCTGGACAAGGAACGCGATCCAGTTCAGCAGCAACAGGAACTGGTCCTGGACAGCGCCGGTCCCGGGACATATCACGAGCAGCATCCCGACGATCACGCTCAGGGCGAGCGTCAGCGCAACGCCGGTCCACATCTCGGCAATCCTCAGGGACCACCCGATCGCTGCAAAAACAATGAAGATCCCGACAGGAGCTATCATCAGGATGCTGATGTTCGTCCCATAGGAGACTGCAGGACCGATACTGTTCATTGAACCGGGAAGGAGTGCATTCATTGTTCCGGAGGACAAACCGGCTCCGCTTACGTTCAGCAGATTATTCGCTGAACCCCCAAAGGCCGTTGCACCACCTATTGCGCCGGTTGCAACCGAAAAAAAAGTCCGGATAATGATATCGAGGACATAGCGTGCAAAGATACAGACAAAAACCAGGACGAGCGGGGTGAATGCCAGGATATACTTGAAAGTAAAACTCAGTTTCTCAGGGCTTGTTTCCAGAAGAACCTTGCCCGAAATATCCCGTTGCCCGGCAGGTGCATCCGGTTGTATCGATTGAATTATTTCATCAGGTTTCACGGTTCTCTACCAATTTATAGAGAAATTGATAAAAAATACGTATCTGTTTGATTGCCCGGTATTTCCGCCCGGGGTTCCTGACACAACGCGTGACCAGGCAGGTGGATCACTGCCGGTACTGAACGGGTAAAACCGGGGGTTAATTTCTCATAATGGGAGAGAAACGGCACCCGATCAAGAGCGGCAGGGCATGTCATTGATGATTTGAGAAATGCGCGGTGATCATTGAACATTTACCGGCGATAAGGAATGAAATGGGATCTTTCATGCCAGCACTAACCTGAATTATGGTAAGAATGAATGCACAACCGGGGCATTTTGTGGTGGTATCCGTAAGTACCCCCGTTCAGTCATGTTTTGTCGCTGCGAGGAGGTAATACGTTTTTGCCGGTGCAAATCTCTGGTACCAGGGGATCTGCGATTTCTGGATCTCGCGAATGTACATTAAATCCCGGATGGAGATATTGACAAACCCCGCATGACTTAAGCCGGATATCATTGCCTCCTTTGGTACTCCCCCGTCATAGGGAAGCTGGCTCCGGAGTTCTTTATCATAATGGCCGCCATGGGTATGCCCAAAAATTTTGGCGAGACCATTGCTCAACCATCGTTTCGCCCGGGCGGGAAAACGCCGATCTGTCCAGACCCCCTCAATGATGAGCACAACGCCCCCGTTTTTCAAAACACGGCGCCATTCAGAGAGGGCAGTCTCCGGGTGAGGAAGCGTCCAGAGAAGGTGCCGGTTGACTACTACGTCAAACGATCCATCACGAAAGGGAAGGTGTCCGGCATCTCCCGCCACAAGTTCAATTGAATTGTTTTGTGCATTCCCTTTTTTAAGGGCTTGTGCCATCATCCCTTCCGAAAGATCGAGTGCTGTAACCCGATGCCCCATCTCGGCAAACAAAAGGCCCATGGCACCCGTTCCGCACCCGACATCAAGTACCGCTTGTCGCGATCCTGACAGGTTCCGCTGCAGTTCCTGCTTCCAGGCAGATTTCTCTTCTTCGGTCCCTATCCCGTGCCCCGGACAAGAGTCATACGTTACGGACGATTGGTTCCAGCTCTTCCGGATGGCATCCCTGATCTCGTGGTCAATCATACTGGTACCAGATTATGTACAGTTTTTTTTGATGGTTTATCAGGTGTTCTGGATAAGCGGTCATGTTTTACGTTGTGATCTTCCCGTATGATTCTATAAAGAGAGCTAACACCAGGTTTTTGCACTCATTAGGGAACATTCCGGGTTACTATCCGCACTATTGTTTATTAAACCCCGAGAGCGCCCGGAAACGGTTCACACCCGGTTGGTCCTGCTGTACTGGACCGTGAAAAATGCCATGTGCTCATCGGCATAACAGTCGGCCTCGCACGTGCAGGAAAAAGCCGGGCCGAGTACCTCAAAAAAAAGAGCGTTCCACTGCTCCCGCAGCATATGGTAATCGCTCCTGATCCCCCGGGGCTCGCACAAGATAGAGATAACTTCGGTCATCAGGAACATATCGATGCACTCGTTGACCACTTCAACCGAAGCATCGTGGGCATAGACGCAGTCGAAGATCCGGCCATAGGACTGGTATACCGCAACGGCAAGGGCGGGGGAGAACCGGCCATGAGTATCGATGTCGGCATCCATCTCGAAGAGGAGGAAGTGATCGATCCATGGACGGAGCCGGGCAAGATGAATGCGCTTGTCTTCGACCGGCATGTGGTGGTACGCAAGCGAGCTCATCGCGATATCGATCTTCCGGTCGATCCTGCCCGAACAGTCCTGGATCCGGCTGCACTCGATACTGATTGGGGCATCCGGGAATGCGGCCCGCAGGGTTTTTTCTGCAAGGGTTGCCATTGCCGGCGACGGGTCAACAAGCAGGATCTCGCTGATGCCCGTAATCTTTTTGCTTTCCAGCAGGCTGGATAAGACCGCAACAGCAAGCGCCCCGTTGCCGCACCCGATATCCATGAACCGCACGGAGTGAGGAAAGACCGGGAGCGACTCGTTGCAGTGCCGGACAAACAGTGTCCGTGCCGTGCTCATGAACGGGGCGGTCGTGAAATGGATGAACGGCCGGGGGTCCTCAAACACCAGTGCGGGTTTTTTGAGGGTGCGATCGTACCGCTCCAGGAACCCGAGGAGGAACGCAAGACCGAAGAGCCCGTCCACCTCATCGAGGACTGCAGACTTCACCCATGCAACAGCCTCATCCCCCGTTCCATTTGCGGCAAGGAACATTGCAATGTAAAAGTGAAATGACGGCACCAGGTTCTTCTGGATTTTTGTATCATAGCTGCCGGGTGCGGGATGACCCGTCAGAATCTCATCCGCGTACACTCTCCATTCGCGTTCTTCCCGGTCTGAAAGAAAAAGCATGAATTTCCTAAAAGAATGGAAGAGCCGCAGCAAAAAGCCTGTCTTTATTCGCGTCACGGATAGCCGGGAGAAATGGTACCTCCCGGTATCCGTAAAAAGGGGTCCGGTATTGGTTTTTTTTAAAATCCCGCCATTTTTGTGTCACCGGATGCGGAACCGTATGTCTCCCCCGTCAGTAAATTGCATTCTACCCGGCGATGCCGATGTACCGCTAAGGGAAAATCTACCGGAATCCACACCCGGCGGAAATGATTAAAAGAAACGTTTATCCCTTTTCGGAAATAGAGGAAGCATAGCCAGCGTTTCTGAGGTTTTTATGCCCTGCAGCATTCTCACGGAAGCCATGGATGATGCCCCGTTCACCCTGAAGCATGCCCATATCTGGTTTCTCTCGGCAATGGGGATCTTCCTTGACGGTTTTGATCTCTTCGTGATGTCAATTGCCCTGCCGCTCATCATCGTCCAGTTTACCGTAACACCGCTCGCCCAGGGCATTGTCGGTGCAGCAGCCGTTGTCGGGGCGATCTTCGGGGCACTTATCGGGGGCAGGCTCTGTGACCGGTTCGGGAGGAAGAAGGTCTTTATAGCCGATCTCACTATTTTCATCATCTTTGCAGTCCTGTCAGCGTGTGCCTGGAACATAGAGTCCCTCATCCTGTTCCGGTTCCTCCTCGGGGTCGGCATCGGGGCAGACTACCCGGTCTGTGCCTCCTATGTCAGTGAGTTCATGCCGAAACGGATCCGGGGCCGGATGCTGATCGCGGCCTTCAGCTTCCAGGCAGTAGGCATCTTTGCTGCAGCCGGGATCGGGCTCTGCATACTTGCCATGTACCCGTCGGAATCGGCCTGGCGGTGGATGCTTGTTGCCGGTGCAGTGCCTGCGGTGGTGATCCTTGTGCTGCGGCGGGCCGTTCCCGAGAGCGCCCGGTGGCATATCCAGCGCAGGGAGTGGAAACTTGCAATGGGGGTAGTCCGCTACCTGATTCCGGACTTTACGATGAAAAAGCCGGTCACGCTCCCGCCGGCAGAGACAGCGGGAGATCTGCCGGAAAAAAAGCCGGCCTGGCGTGCCACCTTAAAAACGTATGCCGAACTCTTCTCTCAAAAAAACCAGCGCCGGACCGTGCTCATCACCGTACCGTGGTTTTTGATGGACTTTGCCTTTTATGGCGTGGGGATATTCACGCCCATCCTCATCGCATCCATGATCGGTACCAATGCGGCCGGGCTCAATTTCATTGCCCAGGACTTCTATTCGTCCGGGTATACGGTACTGCTCGACATCTTTTTGGTTATCGGTTTTATCCTGAGCGTCTTCTTCATTGAGAGGATCGGCAGGATACGGCTCCAGCTCGCAGGGTTCATCGGCATGGCGGCAGGCATGTTCATCCTTGCCCTGTCGCAGTCCGGTTCACAGACAATAATCGCTCTCGCGTTTCTTGGTTTTGGCCTCTTCAACCTTCTCCAGAACTTCGGGCCGAATGCGACAACGTTCCTCCTCCCGGCCGAGCTCTTTCCCACCCGGCTCCGGGCAACCGCCCACGGGTTTGCGGCCGGGCTTGCCAAGGCGGGTGCAGCCTGCGGGATTGTATTTGTCCCGCTGATGAAAGCCTCCTGTGGGGTCCAGGCAACCGTCATCATCATGGGCATCATCTGTCTCGCTGCCTTTGCCGTGACCCTGCTCACCCGGATCGATATGACCGGATCATCCCTCGAAAAGATCGAAGATGCGGTGTGAAAATTCCGGCGGATCCCTGTTGTCGTGAGGGAGAACGGGATCAGAGATCAAACACGTTCAGCCCGACACCGGCATCGAATGTCCGCCCGATATGGCTGTCAATCATCTGAATGAATAGTTCGCAGGTGCCGCTGACAACGGCGCTCGTCAGGTGGCCGCCAAAGGCCCGGTGCGATGCGTCGGAGAGCGTTGCATGGAGATGGAGGTAGGGCTTCTTGTCCAGGGTCGTGATGTTCCCAAGCAGCGACGTGATCTCGTGGTCACCGGTGAGTTTGGTGGTATGATACTCCTTTGTCGCGGTCTCGAACAGACCGATCTCCACGTTGTTGACCGCACCGATTCCCTGGACCGTGCCAAGAAAAATCTCCTGGTCCGTGCAGAATGCTCTGAGTGTACTGACAATCTCTTCCCCACGGTCAATGCGGAGGATGAACAGGGAACCGGTCTTTTTGCAGCGCATCTTGCCCACCATTTTTTTTATTCTCATGAAATTCTGTTACGGGGTCAATAAAGCCTGTTGGTTGGTTCTGGTGCACAAAAAGCCGCGGGATTTTCCCAAAACCGGGGCATGCGATTCCGGAAGTGTGGAACCTATGGTTCACAATCTTCATCTCCAATCCATTGCTAACGAAATAATTGACGAGCATGTTCCCGTTTTTGCAAAAACCCGGCCGCACATGGCTCTTCCCTGTATTCCTGTGCGGGTTATTCCTTCTCTCTGCCCCGGCCGTCCAGGCCGGAACGGTGTCTATCGATCCGGTCAATGACCCTTCGATCTGGTCCCTCTCGGATACCTTAAGCGTTACAGCGATTGGATCCCCCGCTCCTTCTCCATCGGGAAGGGATATTGCATACGCGGTGACGTATCCAGTTATGAATCCAACAACAAGCGGAATGCGTTCCGTGATCTATACCGTCCAGTCCGACGGTTCAGGCATCCGGCAGCTGACCTCTGACACAGATTCCTGTGCAAACCCGGCCTGGTCTCCGGAGGGGAGAAGGATCGCGTACATTTCGTATGCAGGAACAAGCCCTCAGGTCTGGATCATGAACTCAGACGGGAGCAGGGCATTCCGGCTCACCAGCCAGGAGACCGGCGTCTCCGCATTTCACTGGTCGCCGGACGGGCAGCAGATCAGCTATCGCGCGTTACTTCCAAAAACCCCTGAACAGGAGCGGGCCCTTGCCGCTAAGGAAGATCCCATCGTAACCGGGGAGAACCTTCCCCGGGCAGGGATCTATATTATCCCAGCAGACGGCCGGAGCAATCCCGATTCAAGACTTCTCACCCCCTCCGATATGAGTGCCGGCAGCTGGGACTGGCTTCCGGACAGTTCGGGGCTCGTCTTTGCGCATGCGCCCGCTGCCGTGGAGCGATACAGCGTCAACACCTCGATCTCCCGCGTTGATCTCACAACAGGCAGAGTGACACTTCTGGTGCCGGAATCCCTTAATCATACCACCTATTCCCAGGTGCTGGTCTCCCCGGATGGGAAATCGGTGGCCTATCCCGCGATAAGCAGTTATAACCTCATGGATATAGCGATCGTACCGGTGAACGGGGGTACCCCGCGTACGGTTATTGGAGACTTCGACCAGGGCGCAACCGGTCTTGGGATCACCGGATGGTCAGCGGACGGAAAGATCCTGTATGTTCCCGGTACAAACGGAACCGCGGTCACCATGAATGCAGTGCCGGTCGACGGTTCGGCCCCGCAGGAACTCTTCCGGTACGGGTTTATCGGGAATGTCCAGGAGAACAGCTGGCGGACCGTCTTTGTCTATACCGCAGAGGACTCCGATCTCGCCCCGGAGATCTACATAACGCCGGTTGATAAGTTCGTACCGTTCCAGGTAACCCGGCTCAACGCAAACCTCAGGACCGGAAAGATAGGGAAGACCGAAGTCATCCGGTGGACTTCTTCGGAGGGCAAAGTGATCGAGGGGCTGCTGACGTACCCGGCGGATTACACACCCGGGACCAGATACCCCCTCATCATTGAAGCCCACGGCGGCCCTTCATCAAACTTTCTCCGGTATTTCACCGGAGGGACGAGCTGGCCCATCATCCCGACAGGAACATTCTCCTCGCTCGGGTACGCGGTACTGCATCCCAACGTGCGGGGCTCGAACGGGTACGGAACAGATTTTGTCAAGGCAAACTATGCCGACTGGGGTGGCGGGGATTACCGCGACCTCATGGCCGGTGCAGATTATCTCGTATCTCAGGGCATCGCAGATCCCGGGCGCATGGGGATCATCGGCCAGAGCTATGGCGGGTACATGGCGGCGTGGACCGTAACCCAGACCGACCGGTTCCGCGGTGCAGTTGTTATCGACGGTATCACGGATCTCGTGAGCAACGCAGGTACTACAGATGTCCCGTTCGATCAACCAGACTCACTGGGTGGGGAGTACTGGGATAAGTGGGACCTGTACACCAGCCGGTCCCCCATCCACTCTGTTGCAAAGGTATCGACCCCAACGCTTGTGGTGAGCGGAGAGGAGGATGTCCGGGTCCCGCCCGGCCAGGGGCAGGCGTTCTCCCGTGCACTCTGGAAGCGGGGGATCCCGTCGCAGCTCGTCATCTATCCCCGGGCCGGTCACTTCCCCGGCGAACCCAAACAGATCCGGGATCTCTGGGTACGGGAGATCACCTGGATGACATCGTACGTGAAGGGCAGTGCATGAACCTGCCCATCAAAAGGAGCCACAGGTGTTTTCGTTTCCTCAAAAAAGCGGGATAAAAGAGGAAGAGAAAAACCCGGTTCTTTTCCGTACTCCAGATCTTTTATTCAATATGGCAGCTCTTATTCCGGCACCGTTAGCCCACTCTCGATTTCCCTAATATAATCCAGCAGGCGGGCATGGTATGCTTCTGCAAGGATCAGTGCCTTCATCTCCGGATTACAGGCACAGTTCTGGAGCCCGAGAGTCCGGATATCTTCGGTATGGAAATCACCGGAAGCATAGATCTCATCTATCGCCGCATAGGTTTTCGAGCACCAGCGGACAAAGTCATAATACTCAGGACCGTATTGATTGGTTTTTATCGTGCGAATATCGTCAATTCTCTCGTTAAGCAGGAGAATTGCTTTTTCGCGGGGGATTTTGAGTTCAGTCATGGTTCAGCATCCACGGTATTGATTCAATGATAACGGGGATAAATATTTTTTATTGATTTTTATCAGGAGTTCAACTGACCAGTGTCCCGAATGACGGAGTCGAAATCCCGGCCTGATGACTGCATTGTCCGGGTCTCGTATCGCGGGCTTTCACGCCACCCCGTTCCAACCCTTCCAGGCGGCCTGCTGCCGGAAAAAGGCTGTGGAACAAAAGCTAACATTGATAGCAGGACCTGACAAAGCCGGTACTGCTGACTATGGATCGATCCTCCAACCCGGCACTCCGGGATGAACTCTTTGACGCAGGTGAAGGCACCGGCCCGTCCGGGCCGATGACCCTCCGGGGGACGATCGACAAAACCTTCGTGCTCCTCATCCTCGCCATAGCCTCTGCGGTACTGACCTGGAACTATCTCCCTGCCGATGCCATTCCCATCATCCTCGGATCCGTCATCGTGGCATTCGTTGTCGGGTTCATCACGTCCTTCCATACCACCCTGTCCCCATTCACCGCCCCGGTCTTTGCCATCCTTGAGGGAATTTTCCTTGGGGCGTTCTCGGGGTGGATGGAAACCCTGTACCCCGGCATTGTCGCGCAGGCCGTTGCCCTGACGTTTGGCGTCTTCTTCCTGCTCCTCCTCGTATTCCGGGCCCGCCTCATCCGTGTCACGGAAAAATTCCGGCTTATTGTGATTGGGGCAACGGGGGCGATCGCACTCTTTTACATTGCAGGTATCGTCCTCTCCTTTGTTGGCCTGCCGCTTTCGTTCATTAACGAAGGCGGGTGGCTGGGCATCGTCTTTTCGATCATCGTGGCCGTTGTTGCTTCGTTCAGCCTGGTCCTCGACTTCGACTATGTCGAACAGGGGGTAGCAAACGGCCTGCCGAAACGTCATGAATGGTATGCTGCATTCACCCTGCTTGTCACTCTGGTCTGGCTGTACCTGGAGATCATCCGGCTCCTGATGAAACTGCGGATGATCCAAAAGGCGGTCCGCCCCTGAGTAAAAGGGACCTTTGATGCCATGCACCGACAAAGTCCGGTACTATGCCCGTGGACATCCTCCTCCTTGCCATTATCATCCTGAATATCTGTTTTGCCATAAGTATTGTCTTTTTTGAACGAAAGACTTCGGAGATAGCGCTTGCCTGGCGGACCCTGCTCGTCTTCATCCCCCTATCGGGATTCCTCTTCTATCTCTTATTCGGGCAGAATTTTTACCGGACTCACCATTTTTTGATAAAAGCGAAAGATGACCAGAAAGTCCAGGAGCTCGTGAACGAACAGCTCAGGGAAGTTTCCCGTCTCGAAAACCTCAACAAAGACGAGCGCGAGAACAAGTTTTTACGGGTCATTAGGATGCTGCTTGTCAGCAACAATTCGATAGTCTTGGATAACAATTCGATTGAGATCTATACGAGCGGTCCCGACAAGTTCCAGGCCCTCTTCTCGGCAATCGAACTGGCAAAGGTGTTCATCCATGTCGAGTATTACATCTTCAAGCCGGATCAGCTGGGCTCAGAGTTTGCAGCGCCCCTCACCCGGAAAGTAAAAGAGGGCGTTGAGGTCCGGGTCCTTGTTGACGGCCTGCCATTCTCAATGGTGCCGGCCGCAGGGTAAACCGGTCCGGAAAAGCCGGGGGCGAACTGATATGTCCCAACCCCTTTGTGCCAGGAGCGGTGCGGGAAACCATATCAGGCCGGTTTTTTAAAAACGGCACCTTTTTAATACCGGCTTGCCTATCAACCGATTATATGTGAGGTCTTTCCGCAATGGTCCCAGGGACCGTGAACGGAAACAACACATTGGCACAACGAAAAACCAGAGCGGATCAAGAGATGTTACCCAGAAGCGAAATTGCAAAGGCGGCCGGGATTACGCTGAACCCCGTTGCCATCGTGTGGTCTGACAAAAAACCCGAAAATGCCCTTGAGTTCAAAAAGGGCGTCTGGAGCTGCGTCATGTGGCTCTTTGCTAAGGTAGCAAAGGAAGGGCGCACGGCGGTCTTCACCCGGGACACGACAACGTGCGCCGGCGGGGCGATGGGGCTCGGGTACGGACGGCCGTTTGAACGGCATGCATCCCGGAGCGACGCTGGATTCTGCTCGTTCCTCTCGAACGGCATCGAGGGCGCAAAGGACAAGAAGACATACCAGGCAATCATTGCGGAGAGCTTCGACGACCATCACAGGAAGATGCTGACGGAAGGCGAGCGCTTTTTTAAGAACCCAGAAATTGTCGGAAACTTCCTTGATACCCTGCCGATCTATTATGCACGGGACCGGTTTATCGTGATGAAACCCGTCCATGAGGTCGAAGAGGGCGAGGATATAAAAAGCATTGTCTTTGTTGCCAATGCCGACCAGATTGCCGCGCTCTCAACCCTTGCGAACTACGGCCACGGGAATATCCGGGACGGGGTAATCGTTGCAGCCGGTGCAGCCGGGTGCCAGGCCATAGGCGTGTGCACGTATGCCGAGAGCGGGAGTGAACTGTCCCGTGCGGTTGTCGGCCTCACCGATCTCTCGGCACGGAAAAATGTCCGCACAACGCTCGGAAAAAATGTCCTCACCTTCTCCGTCCCGTTCAATCTCTACCAGGAAATGGAAAAGAACGTTCAGGGAAGCTTCCTTGAGCTGGATCTCTGGAAGGAACTCCGGGATTCGGGCTAGGGTGCGGATTGTATAATACGGGGGGGCTTTTCAGCCCCTCATGCGTTTATTACCGGTGCGTCTTCTTTGCCCCGAATGTCCCGAACTTCCCGATTGGCTTACTCCCCTTCCTGACTTCAGCTTTAGCAATAGTGCCTGAAATCTTACCCAGGGGTTGTGTCTGGCCGGCCCGGGACTCTTTTTTTCCGGGTGCATGGCCGGGTTTGTGCCGGGGTCTGTCTTCCCCCACACTACGGGGAGATCGGTCAGGCGTTCTCTCCGTTCTGGTACCTTCAGGTTTTCGGGGAGATTGTTCGGATCTTCTCTCTGCCCGTGGCCCTTCGGTGTTTCGTGCTGGCCGGTGAGAATATTTCTCTGAAACGGCACCTTCAGGTTTCCGTGGAGTGTGCTCTGGTTTTCTCTCCGTCCTCCCACTCTCGGCTTTTCGTGCAGGTTGATCCGCATTTTTCACCGGTCTGGCATCTGCAGATTTCCGTGCAGTATACTCAGGTCTCCATTCAGTCCACTCTTTCCCGGCATTTTGCGGGTGTCGGTCCGTGGTTCTTCCCGGGGGAGAACCTTCAGGTTTCCGCGGAGCCCGGGCCGGTCTTCTTTCCATCCGGTCTCCTTCTGATCTTCGAGACGGTCGTTCAGATGTTCTTTCCGGTTGTGTGCCTTCCGATCTTACCGGAGAACGTCCCGGTTTTCGTTCAGTCCGGTCACCTTCCGCACGCCTTGGAGGCCGGTCCGTGGTTCTTCCCGGGGGAGAACCTTCAGGTTTCCGCGGAGCCCGGGCCGGTCTTCTTTCCATCCGGTCTCCTTCTGTCCTTCGAGACGGTTGTTCCGATTTTCTTTCCGGTTGTGTGCCTTGCGATCTTACCGGAGACCGTTCCGGCGTTTTCCCGTGGCGTTCACCCTCTGATCTTCGGGGAGGTTTTTCAGAATATCTGTCCTGTTGCAAACCTCCCGTTTTCTGAGGTGCACGGTCGGTCGTATTCATGGGACGACCCCCCCGTTTATTTCCCGATTGGGGTTTACTGGAATTATGCCTTGACCCGGTTGCCATATAGATTACTCCCGATGAATGGTGATTCTCATATCTCATTGGTTAAAAAGTTCTGGTCGTATACAGATTGAATTCATCTTTGAAATACCCGGCACCTTCGTACGGGTTCTGGTATCCGGGATATGAGGAAATTTTCCCTTGATTATAAACGAGATAAAAGATGTTTTTTACCTACCTCCTAACTCATGAACCCGATGCCGGGAAAAGACATACGGTTCTCCAGAACAAAAACAGGGCATAATCTCCCCTTCGGATAAAATGGAAAATACGACAGGAAGCCGCAGGGAGCTCCTGATGTATTATTCTGCCGCAAGACGTTTTGCAAGCAGGGCAGAGCAGGCCGGGCAGAGCATCTTCTTCTTCCGGTCCAGTTCATCGAGGGTATTTGGCCGGAACATGATGCATTCGCCATTCTCGCAGTGATCAAGACCCAGCAGGTGCCCGACTTCGTGCGCACCTTCTTTCGTGATCCGGTCGATCAGGTCGTCATCATTCCCATGACGGCCGTAATATTCATTGCTCAGGCGGGCACTCGATACAACCGCTGCACCGACCTGCTGGCGGGCAAGGCCGAAAACAAAACTGTTGCCATTCCGGAAAAGATCCTGGTTGACCACAAGGAGAACCGGATCGTCAATCCCGTGCCGGTGCTTGTAGGTCTGGACGCTGTCAAGGAGCGCCTGCGCATCGATCTGTTTACGTGCTACCACATATCCCATCATGCGGACATGATTATCCGAAACCGACGATGGGACGCCCAGCACAGATGAGATCTTGCGGGCCACCGGCATCTGAAGACCCGCGGGGGACGCTGAATCCCAAAAGATATGGATATGCATCGCTATATTCTGTTGGAATGGGCTCCTATAAACATATTGAGACCACTATCGGGGAGTACCTGGCCGGCCGGTATACCCGGGCCGTTGAAGTGGGTATCGGGCGCAATACCACGGCAGCCGAGATCCTGGGATGCGCAGGAGTCCTGACCCGCGCAACCGATGTAAAAGAAATTCCCGACAGCCCGGTTACGGTTACGGTCGATGATGTATTCGATCCGGTAATCTCCCTATACAATCAGGCAGATGTCATCTACGCGATCCGGCCGGCAATCGAGATGATCCCGCCACTCATTGCCCTTGCACAAAGAACCGGGTGCGATCTTGTTGTGTACCACCTGGGATTCGAAACCTATGGGGATGGGGGAGAGAAAATTGACTGCGGGGTTATCCTCCACCGCTATGTCCGGAAATCAGAACCCGTCAAAGAGGGTTGACTGGGTCTTTGCCGGAATTTTTTTCTCGGGTACTTCGGCGGGTTCTGCGGTTTTTGCCGGTTCTTTGGGTTTTTCAGGTTCCACCGGTGGCGTGGCAGGTGCCGGTGGGGCAGCAGGAAGGCTCTCCTGTTTTGGCGCTTTCTCCGGTTTTGGCTTTTTTGCCACTTTTCCTTCTTTCTCCTTCTCTTTTTCCTTCTCTTTTTCCTTCTCTTCAAGGGCCAGTGCTTTTATTATTCCCTGGGCGCGGACGCGATCGTTTAAGAAGAAGTTGAGCTGATCCGCGTCAAGCGCCATCTCGCGGGCATACAGGGCGGGATCCTTTTCAATGAGCATCGAGACCGTGCCAAGGTAACTCTCTCGGAGGGTATTCTGGGGGATATGCATAATGCCTGAAACCTTGTTCAGGGTCGAGACCCGGATGGTTTTCTGCTTCTTTGCAGTCGACATCCGCTGCCAGCGTTCCGGCGGCATGATACGGGCATGGATCCCGTTCCCCTTTGCAGCATCCGCAGCCCCGAGAAGCATGATCGCCGTTGCATACCGCCAGAGCGTGTGGTATTGCCGGCGATACGTGTACCCGAGATACTCGTCCGCCCGGGCCAGGTGGCGATATGCCAGCGCGGTTGCCGCTGCATCGGGCATGTACTGGACGCTGCCTTCAACCCACTGTTCTATGGTTTCCGGTGTGTCATCGACATCGTACGAGAGGCGCATCAGGTCGCTGTCCGTGGATTTGCCAAACAGGGCCGAGATGAGCGAGAAGATCGAGACACGCTCATCCTTCTGCGAAGTGTGCACACCGGAATCCTCAAGGCTGGTTCTCCCGATAGCCGAGGCATACAGCATATTGACTGCCGAGCGGATATCTCCCTCGGCACTCTCGGCAATCGCGTGCACCGCCGCATCGCTGCAGGCAATATTTTCCGCTGCGCAGAGATACTTGAGCCGTGGGGCAATCGAGCGGGCCGGAAGGGCTTTGAACAGGACGGGTTCGCAGCGGGTACGGATCTCCGGCGAGAGACCGTAGAGGTCGTTCGCTATGAGGATCATCGGCTGTCGGGTCTCGCGGATGCATTCAATGATCGCCTTTGCGCCGCCACGGTCCGAGGTTCCCTGCAGGTTGTCGGCTTCATCGAGGATGATCAGTTTCCGGGAAGCGCCGGTCAGGCTTGCCGTGGTACTGCCGGCTCCTGCGATCCGCTCGATGACTGCGGCGGTCCTCTGGTCGCTCGCGTTGAGCTCGATCATCTCCCAGCTCATATCATTGGCAAGCGCGTGGGCAGCCGAGGTTTTGCCGATACCGGGCTTTCCGTAGATGAGCAGGGGCTTCGATTTCCGCGTCCAGGTCTTCGCCCACTCGGCGATCTGCCGGACTGCAGTCGAGTTGCCGATGATATCGGCAAGATGTGCTGGCCGGTATTTTTCTGCCCAGTCCATACCAACACGTTGACCGGGAATCAGATAAAATCACACGATCCAACGGGAGCTTCCCGCTCTCGGAGTCAGAACAAATAAATTATCTTTCATAACATGGAAATAGCATACACGCAATTATTTTAGAGAGTATTCAGGTGATGTCGTGGTCCGGAGCTGCTCCACAGAGACGATAGCAAAAGTTGTCAGGGAATACGAGGGTGTCAAAAGAAAGCATACCATAGGCGAAATGATCAGGGCGCTGAAGATCGATGCACCTCACGTTATCGCCGCTTTTGGCGAGGATGCAGCAGTAATCGAGCACAACGGTGAAGCGCTTCTCCTTGCAGCCGACGGCATCTGGAGCAAACTCATGGAAGCTGACCCGTACTGGGCAGGATACTGCTCGGTCCTTGTCAACATCCATGACATAGCTGCCATGGGCGGCCGGCCAATCGCCATGGTGGATATCTTCTCTATTGCGAAAACCACCGTGCAGGAGCAGGTGGTCAAAGGAATGCACGATGCATCGGCCCAGTTCGGCGTCCCGATCGTGGGCGGGCACCTTCACCCGGACGCCCCGTACAGCGTGATCGACGTCTCCATCCTCGGTTCCGCACAGCTGGATTCCATCATCTACAGCCACACGGCACAGGAAGGCGACAGCGTTGTTGCAGCAATCGATCTCTCCGGCCGGGTCCACCCGTCCTGTGCGCTCAACTGGGATTCCGTGACCATGAAAACTGCGGCACAGGTTCGGGCACAGATTGGCGTGCTCGAAACAATCGGGAAAAGACACCTGGTGACTGCGGGAAAAGACATCAGCAACCCCGGCATCATCGGCACGCTCGGGATGCTTCTCGAAGTGAGCGGCAAGGGCGCGGAGATCGACCTCGACCTGATACCAAAACCCCCGCTCGCAGCAAACAATCTCACCTTCGAGCTCTGGGTGCGGATGTACCCCGGTATGGGATTTATCCTGACCGCAAAAAAGGCGAATGTTCCCGAACTGATCCGGGTTTTCCAGGAAGTCGGCATCACGGCACAAGAGATTGGCACCGTCAACAGCAGCAGGGAGCTGCGGATCCGGTATGACGGGAACGAGACGCAGGTCTTCGACTTTGTTAACAACGGGATCATGCACCTCGGAAAAGAGGATATTGCATGCCTGCCGCACTGAAACGTATCGGGATCGGGATTGCCGAGGATGCGGAAAAAGTCCTCGCGAGTGCGGAGCAGGTAAGCGGACCGTTCGAGACGATCTGTTATTGTAAGCCGGGCTGCATCGGGCATAAGGCAGTAAATGCAGCAGTCCGCATTGTTGAAGATCCTAAGCCCGAAGAGGCCATGATTGGCGACCTGATGGCAGGAAGGATCTCGGCGGCCGTGAGAGGAACACTCCCGTCAAATACAACCTTAAAAGCGCTCAAAAAAGCGGAAGGGGTTGACCACCTTGAGCGCATCGCTCTCCTTGAGACCGCAGAGGGCAAAAAATTCCTTCTCACCCCGGTTGGCGTTGACGAGGGCTGGACCGTTCCTGAGAAAGTGGAACTGATAAACAAAGGGCGGATCATTGCAAAAAAATTCGGCCTTCCGGAAAAAACGGGCGTGCTCTCGGGGGGCCGGCTCGGGGATGTCGGCAGGCACAAACAGGTGGATGCCAGCATGGCCGACGCCGAACTGGTGGCCCGGATTGCCGGAGCAGAGCACTGCGAGATCCTGATCGAAGATGCGATCCGTACCTGTGGTCTTATCATTGCTCCGGATGGGATCTCCGGCAACCTTATCTTCCGGACCCTCACATTTCTCGGGGCCGGTTTTGGGCATGGCGCACCTGTGGTAAATATCAGCAGAATTTTCGTGGATACTTCGCGCGCCTCACCAAATTACACGAATGCGCTATTGCTCGCTGCATCGTTGTCGGAATAAATTTAAACGCAAAAATAGCCGTATTTTTTCAAAAATAACCAGTATATTCGTTTTAATAATATTCTGCGAAATTCTGAACCCCGTTCTTCACTTGCTTAGCAGGATGCCCTCCAATAGCCTAATAATGAGTAAATTATCGTATTTCTCCAAAAAGTATTTAAATATATCAAGATACTTTCTTTTTGAGGTTAGAAACATGGCAGATTTACCAATCGCCGCAGTTGTAAGGATTGCAAAGAAGAACGGAGCCGAAAGAGTAGGAAGCGATGCAGCTGAAGCCCTTGTTGTCAAAGCTGAGAAGTACATTGCCCAGCTCACCAAGGAAGCCAACAAGCTTGCCGAGCACGCGGGCAGAAAGACAATCAAGAAAGAAGATGTTGACTTGGCTGCAAAGTCCAACTGATCAACCCTTTTTTCTCTTACGTTTAATTCCCATCGCTCTTCTCCCGGTTCTTTTGGAATGCAAGCAGTGATATCCTTCACGGCCCCACAATTGTATAGATGCTAAACCATACACCGGATACGGGTTGCGACACCGGGGTCGCGGAGTTTATGGACACCCTGGCCAGGCTTTTTTCAAAAGCAGCTCAGATCGAAAGAGAACCGGTCGATACCGGTGACGGCGTGTTGCTCTATACCTCTGAAATCCACCTGATCGATCTGGCCGGGCGGTTCCCGGAGGACAGCATGTCTTCAATTGCATTGCGGCTCGGTATTACCAGAGGGGCGGTCTCGCAGACCGTAAAAAAATTAGAAGAGAAAGGATACCTCGAACGATATAATGGAGAGGGGGATAACAAGACTATCTATCTCCGGCTCACGGATGCCGGGAAAAAAGCGTTTGCATGGCACGAGGCGTATCATTCCCTCGTGAACGGGAGACTCATCCAGGTAATTGCATCCTTAAAAAAAGAAGACCGGCAAAACGCACTGAATATTTTCTTAACCCTTGAGAAGATCTTTGAGGATTGTCCGGAACTGCGCCGGAACGTTTCAGAAATGTTCGTATAACTTTTTCTGACAGGATATCCGGTAACTGCCGGGATCCATACAGGTATTGTTTAGCAACTAAATTAAATAGTTTAGATACTATACAATGTGAGGCCATTCCCTGTGGAGGGGATTGTCATGGAGAAAAAAGTATGCAGAATTACTCATTGAGCCCGATACAGCCGTCAGATAAAAAGGCAGTTGTCGACATCTTCAATTATTACATCGGGAACAGTTACGCCGCGTACCTGGAACACCCGGTGCCGTACGAATTCTTTGACCACCTCCTTGAAACCTGCAGCCAGTATCCAACGGTGGTTGCCCGCAACACGACCAGGGAAATTGCCGGTTTCGGCCTGCTCCGCCCCCATAATCCCATGCCCTCATTCCGCCGTACAGCGGAGATCACGTATTTCATCCGGCCCGGAGAGACGGGGAAAGGACTTGGTTCAAAGATGCTCGACCGCCTCCTTGCCGATGCAAAAAAACAGGGGATCAGAACGATCCTTGCAAGCATCTCGTCCCTCAACGAAGGAAGCATCCGGTTCCACGGGCAGCACGGGTTCGTGGAATGCGGGCGGTTTTCAAAAGTTGCCGAGAAAAAAGGAGTTTTATTCGATACAGTCTGGATGCAGAAAAATATCTAGTCGGGAAGTTCAGAACTTCCCTTTCGTGCTGCGGACGGTCTTTGTATCACCGGTAATTGAGAGCGCTTCCCCGAGCGCAATCCCGAAGGCTTTGAAGGCGGCCTCGCACTTGTGGTGATCATTTTTTCCGGAGAACGTGATATGGGCGGTGATGCCTGCACGGGTGCAGAGCGAGTAAAAGAAATGCTCGAAGAGGTCTGACGGGATATTCCCGATTGTCTTGTTCCCGAACGAGCCGGTCCAGACCAGGTAGCCCCTCCCCCCGCAGTCGAGCGCTGCCTGTGCAAGAGATTCGTCCATGGGAATGATCGCATGGGAAAAACGCTTCATGCCCCGGCCTTCACCGATTGCCTGTTTTATGGCATCGCCGAGCACGATCCCCACATCCTCAACCGTGTGGTGGCAGTCAACGTGCAGGTCGCCTTTAGCCGTAAGGGTCATATCGAACCCGCCGTGTTTTGCCATTGCATTGAGCATGTGGTCAAAGAATGGTACGCCGCTGTCCACGGTCACGTTCCCGGAACCATCCGGATCGAGCCGGATCGCGATATTCGTCTCTTTGGTCTCCCGTCTGAGTTCCACAATTCTCATTTGCATTCCTCCAGTGCATCCGTTAATGAGATCTTACCGCTGTACAGGGACGAGCCAAGGACTGCACCCCAGGCCCCGGCCTCCCGCAGCCCGAAAACATCCTGTCGTGACGATACTCCCCCAGCAACAACAACCGGGATCTTCACGTGATCGATAAGCCGTTTCACCGGTTCGAACCGGACTCCCTGCTGGAGCCCCTCGACATCCACGTTCGTATAGAGGAGCGACCCGGCTCCCAGGTCCTCGAACCGTTTCGCCCAGCCGAGATAATCCCCGGCAGTCTCCTGCCAGCCGTGAACCGCGATCTGGCCACCTTTGGCATCGACCCCGGCCATGATCCGGCTGCTCCCGAACTCATCGGCAAGGGTGCGGATACATGCCGGATCCTGGGTGGCAAGCGTTGAGATGATGATGCGCGAGACGCCGGTATCGAGCCAGTGTTTTGCGTCCTCAAGCGAGCGGATACCGCCCCCCAGTTCGATCTCCACGCCGGTTTTTTTGATGAGGTCCGCAATCAGGCCGGCATTTTTCGCAGCGGTGCCAAATGCCCCGTCAAGGTTGATGACATGGAGGGCATCTGCCCCCTCATCAAGCCAGCGGGTGGCGCAGTCCAGCGGATTGCCGTACGCAGTCGCACTCTCGCGTTTTCCCTGGACGAGCTGGACACAACGGCCCCCGAGGATGTCAACGGCGGGAAAAATTCTCATGATAGATCAGCGGATCATCCGTTGGATGGCCATGACGAGGATGTCCTTTGCGCCTGCCCGTCTTAAGGAATTGATCAGGGTATAGACCCGCTCCTCGTTGACAACCGCATGGACGGCAACGAGGTCCTCGCTGGATGCCACATCCATCACGGTCGGACCCGAGAGACCCGGCAGAACGCGTTTCACCGTATCAAGCGAGGCCCTTTTTACGTTCATCATCAGGTAGCACTGGCCCCGGGCCCGGATCACGCTCTCCAGGGCCAGGTGGATCTCATCGATCTTCCCTTTCTTGGCAACAAGCGAGGCACGGTTCCCGATGAGGTGGGTTGATGTCACCAGCACCTCGTCGATGACCCGGAGGCGGTTGGTCTTCAGGGTTGTTCCCGAACTGGAGAGATCGATTATCGCGTCAGCAATACCGAGATGGGGCGTTGCCTCGCAGGCACCCCCTACGATCACGACTTCCACATTCACCTTGTGTTTTTTGAAGTAGTTCCGGGTAATCACCGGGAACTCTGTTGCAACTTTCAGCCCGGCAAGCTGTTTTACCGACGTTATTTCCGAATCCTCATGCACGGCGAGCACCAGTTTTGCCTTGCCGAACTGGAGATCGAGAAGCTCTTCCACATCGGCTTCCCGTTCCACTACCATGTCGTGGCCGGTGATGCCGAGATCGGCTGCTCCCGTTGCAACGTATTCGGGAATATCAACCGGCCGGGCAAAGAGAATCTCCACATGGGGATCGAGCGTCCGGGCAATCAGCCTCCGCTCCCCGTTCTCGGCCAGGTGGAGCCCGCTCTTCTCAACGAGATCCATGATGGGGGCTGCGATCCGGCCCTTGTTGGGGATCGCCAGCCGTACAACATCAGAAAAAGAAGAAGGGGTTGCAGGTTGTTTTTTTATCATCTTTGCAGATTTCGCCATTGTTGGATCAGAAGGTCTTGAGTTTGCCTTCGATAACCTTCTCGGTGATGGAGGTAACATTTGCCAGCTGGTAGTCAACGATCTCAAGGATGTCCGCGTTGATGTCCTTGAGCTTGACGCCGGATTTTGGCAGAACCTGGATGCTTGCCACGAGCGGCTGGTCGATGGGCTTGCCTATCTGGGAGAGCAGCCGGACATACATCTCTTCGATGCCGTCTACTTTCGTGACACATTCGCGGGCAACCTGGGTAGAGAGGAGGTTGTAGATCTTGCCGATGTGGTTGATCGGGTTCTTGCCGCTCGTTGCCTCCATGGACATCGGGCGGTTGGGGGTGATGAGCCCGTTGCAGCGGTTGCCGCGGCCGACTGACCCGTCATCGCCCATCTCGGCAGATGTTCCGGTAACCGTCAAGAAGACACTCTTCTTCTTGATGTCGTCGGCGGTGTTGACGTGGACGAGAACCTTGCGCTTGGTGCTCTTCTTTGCAATTGCAGTTATCTCATCGTTGAGGAGGCTCATGTATTCCGAGTATTCCCGGATATCCTTACAGTAGCGGTCAACAATGGCACAGGCAATCGTGAGGGTGATGGTATTCCCGTCCCGCAGTCCCATGATCTTGATATCCTGGCCAATGGCGGGATACTTCTTGCGGAGTTTCGTGTCAATATATTCAGCGCTGTTCTTGATGATAGTCTCGACTTCCGAGAAGGGGGCGTGACCGACACCAAAGGATGTATCGTTTGACCGGGGAACTTTTCCCTGGCTGGGCTTGAAGACATCCCGCAGGTCAGTTGACCCGGTGCCGAGGCGGCAATCAATCATCACGTCGCGGTTGAGGTTGAGCTCCGGGAGGATCTTGTGGATATATTTGTAGGCTGCTTCAACAGCAACAGCATCGGTGGGGAGGGTAACACCATCGAACTGCTTGGTGGCCCGGCCGTCGATAAGGACATAGATCGGGCGGATCATCCGGCCGCCACCGAACTTGGGTGACGATTCGCCGGCTACAACTTCGCCCTGGTCGGTGTTGTGGTGAAGAACAAAACCGAACTCGTCAAGGTAGGTTTTGCAGAGTGCCTGGCTGATCGATTCGGCAATGCCATCGGCAAGGCTGTCCGGGTGACCGAGACATTTGCGTTCAACAAGTTCGATCCGCTGTTTTTCAAGGGGTATCTGGTCCAATGCTTCAATCTGGATATTTCTCTTCATTGACTACCTCGTGAGACTTCGTAGTAATAATGGGGACTGGAATTCATATAACAATTTCTAAAAGCACAATTGTTTCCGCTTTTTTATTACCGGGGGTAATACACGGGGCCGGCAGAAAAGACCGTTTTGACGCAGGAAAAGACTAGGAGGAGAGGGTAAAAAAATCAGCGCCGGAGGAATTTGTGGAGAATGGTCATCTCGCTTCCTTTTGGCACTTTCTTGACCGGGGGTTTTATCGGGATCGGGACTTCCCCGATATCCTCCTCCTCAGGGTCTTCACTGTCGTGGTGGGTCCGCTGTTCGTGAGCGGGAGGAACCGTTTTTGCAGTCCGGTTGTCGGCATGCATTACCGGGGGACGGGTGTGCGGCAGGGTCCGGTGCTGGCCCAGTTTTGTGCCGCAGCCGGGACAGAAATTCGCTGCATGCGGGAGCTTCTTGCCGCAGTTATGGCAGAACTGGGGGTTCCCCATATTGCCCGTGGGATCTTCAGGTGCCCGGACCGCCGGCGGGATCTCCCGGGGAACGGGCCGGCGTACCGGGGGTCGTACTTCGGGTTCCGGCTCCGGTTCGTACTCGGGCACGTACTCGGGCTCCGGTTCAGGTTCGGGCTGCCGGACAGGCTGGGATACCATCCGCCGTACCGGTTGTGCCACCGGGGGGGTTTGCGATCGGATTGCACCCTTCATCGCCCCTTTCATTGCAGACTGGACTTCGGGTTTTCTTACCTGCGGGGCCGGAGACTCCCTGGCAGGCGGAATCTCCCGGTCATAGCTGGAGGAGATCACCGATCGTTTTACCGGTTCGGCGGCCTCGCGCACCTGCGGCCGGGATCGCCGCGGGGGCAGCACGACTTCCGGATCAGGCTCTTCTGCCTCGGGTTCCGGTTCAGGCTCCGGTTCCGGAATTTTGTAGGGGGAGACAATACGTTTGACCGGGGGCTGGCGCTCGTGATCCTTAAGGGGTTTTCTGGCGGGCTGAAGCCCCTGGCGCACCGGCGGCTTTACCGGTTTTGCCACTACCGGGGGCTCCTCTTCATACTCCTCCTCTTCGGGCTCCTCCTCGGGAATTTCCGGTTCGGCAGGTTCCTCAACGGGTGCCTTTTTGCCCTTTTTTATGGGCTCTGCTTCCTGGAGCAGGGCGATCCATTCATCAATCTCGGCGGAACGGTCTGAGCCTGACTGGGCAAAGACCATTTTCATGGTCTTGACCTCATCGTCACCGGAGCGTATGGAGAGGACAAGAACGGGATCCGAATTCTCGGAGAATTCCACGATACTGCCGACAATCGTATCCCGCGGAACATCCTTTGCGGTGACCTTGAGCTTCTTCTCCTGGGTATCGATGAGGAAGACCCGCTTGTTGGTTAAGTAGGCGTGGAAAAAGAATTTCTTGACGGATATATTGAGCGAACCAACCAGGACCTGTTCCCCGGGCTGGAGGTACCCGGAGAGGCCGCCACCCTCTTCATCCTCCATCTCCGCATCATCTGGCATGGTCGGTTTCTGCGATGCCCCCTTTGCAGCCATGCCCCCGGGTGCGGCACTCTTTCCGGGCGCGGCATTCGTCTTTTCGGGACGCTGGGCTATTTTGCCGCCGCAATAGCCACATTCGACGACGTTGTCTCTAATATTCATCCCGCAGTGAGGACATTTCATCTATGGACTCCGTTCCGTGATATCCAGACTAGTTATCTATAATGTTCTCATTGGATAAGAAAAATACTCTGATCAGTTCCCGACAGAAATACCGGGGAATATTCCCGGTGGTTACGGTGTAATGCATTGGCGGATACTCTCAAGGATCCCTTCCCGCTCTTCATTGTTCTCGCAGGCATAGTAATGCAGGCCGGCATCGGTCTTGTTGTTGCAGAGAACAGCGTTGATCCGGCACCGCATGCTGTCATGGTTGAGCAGGCAGTCATCCGGGAGAAGACGGCCGAAGATATCGTTTACCGTGTGGCGGATACTTTCCGGGCAGTCGGCCACATGGTACAGCCCCCTCCGGACTACGACTATCAGGATCCCTTTTTTTTCTGCATCCCGTAACTCTTCGAGCCGGAACGTGCCGTACTTTTCATCGCCATACGTGTTGAGGAACTCGCGGTAAAAGGGGTCGTGCCGTTCCTTGAGCTGGCCAAGAAAGAGCCCGGCCGCCATGGGGAGATACCGGGAATACTTGGCATTCACCGGTGACCGGAGGTGTTCATAGGCCGGGTTCTCCAGGAGATCCTGGAGGAGTATCTTTGACCGGGCAAAGAGATCGTCTTTAGAGCCCCCGGAAAACGTCACTTTGGCGGTACGGAAATAGAGGGTCTTTCCCTGGTACGGGACCGCAAAGGAACCGTCCTTGAGCTGCGTCAAGGTAAAGGCGGGGGTTGCCACGGGCGGCCCTTGCTGCTTATTCTCCGGTTTTCGCTTGAGGGGATTTCCCCCGGGACTGGTGCCGCGCGCAAGCGCTGCCCAGGTCTCGGGCGGGAAGGTCTGGTCAAGGTTCTTTCTCCAGAGGGGATCGCGGATGTTTGCTATGGTGACCAGGCGGAACTGGGTGCCGACCGGTATGAACTTTGCCCCGCAATGGGTGCATTCAATATAGAAGTCGGTATGGGGAATACCGAAGAGCTGTTTTCCCACAACCCGGTTTAAGATACCGGTCCGGCAGACCGGGCAGACACTCATCCAGGACAGCGAAGGCGAGCTCTCATCGCCACCGGAACCGGGGAGATTCATGGGACGCACTGACGGGGATGCAACATGCCAGGTCCACGGGGAAAGAAGGCGTATTCCCTTGCGGGGATGGGGAAAACCCCGCTCCAGGATCTCCGCGGACTCGGCAATCCCGGCAGAGATCAGTACCTCGGCAATCACCGGAACAATGGTCTTTCCCGGCAGGTGGAGGCGCTCCTCGATGCACCGGTCGAGACCATCATCCGGGATTACCAGTGCGTTCTGGGGTGTGGTGAGAGCAAGGGTTTTCTTGAACTCGGCGTTGAGGCATTCCATGGCAACCCCCAGCAGTTCGCCGGTGACCATGACCCCGCTGCGCAGAAACGGGAGACGGGATACCCTCCTGCTGACGGTCTCAGAGACAAGGGCAAACATCTCGGGGGGGATGGGGAAAAACTGGGTTGCCGGCATAGTATGATCTCTATCGGTTGGGAGTAAGAGACAATAAACGCTTGCAGGATATGACGGACCGGGGATCGGGGACACTGCAGGACAGGGGGAAAATGGGTCAGGACCAGAACACGCTTACGATACCGTGTCACGAAACCGGTATTTTCCCTTTGGTACAACAAGTTCAAACCGTGCACCTTTGCCCGGCTCACCGCGTTCCTGTATCCGGATACCGGTGATCGAGAGGATCTCCCGGGAGAGGAAGAGGCCGAGACCGGTATTTTTCCCAAATCCCCGCTCAAAAAGGCGGGATTTGTCTTCGGGAGATATCCCCGCGCCATCATCCTCCACGGCAAGAATCAGATCATCCCCCTGACGGGAAGAGGTTACCCGGATTGCGGATATCCCGGGGCCTGCGTACTTCATGGCATTATCAAAAAGGTTGTAGAAGACCTTTTCGAGCATCGGGTTGGCATAGATCTCAAACCCCGCATTATTGTACGCAAGGTGCACCTGTTTCAGATCCACATGCCGGCTGGACTGGACAATGAGGGAATCCACGTCCTGCCAGACCGGTGCCGCGCTCCCGATCTCCTCGTATACCTTGGTAAAGGCAATCTGTTCGCGTATTGCCTCGATCGCCTTCTCCTCACGATCCATATATTCGGACATCAGCGGATCGGTCGAGAGCCGCCGCGCCAGTAAATGATAACTGCCGGCAACGGTGAGTTTGTTGCTGATATCGTGCCTTGTGATGCTGGTGAGGAGGGTGATCTTCTTATTGGCACTGGCAAGTTCCAGCTCTGCCTGCTTCCGGTCCGTGATGTCCCGGAGAAGCCAGAGATACCCGGCTCTGTCCGATCCGTTCTCATCCATATGCGTTACCAGGATCTCGTAATACCGCTCATGACCCTCCATAGGAACCTGAATCTCGACGCGCTTTTCCCGGAGGGGGGTGATGGGATCCAGTGCACCATCAGGAATCTGCGGCAGGATCACGGTAACACGCTGGCCGGTGGCTGCAGTTGAGGATGAGCCGGTAATCGCTTCAGCTGCGGGATTGAGATCCATCACGCGATACAGCCGGTCAGTCACGATAACCCCTTCTTTCATGGTAGAAAATACCAGGGAATAGGCAACAGGCAGTGCAGTGAAGAGCTGGTACCGGATGAGACCAACGGCAAAGACAAGCCCGGTGAGCAGGAACGCAACCGGGGTCAGGTCGTAGCCGGGGAACGGGGCCAGCTGGAAAATATATACCAGGTTACAGAATGCCGGAATGCACGAGGCACAGAGAAGAAGGATTGTCTGGCGGCGGTAGAGTTCGTTGGGGACGAACAGCCGTCCCGCTGCAAGGATGAGGGATACGAGAACGATGATATACGCATAGGCGATGGTGATCCAGAAAAATGGTCCGTGATTATAGACAAGAAACTGGTACCCATCGTACATTACCGTGGAAAACCCCGTGTAATACAGGTGGTGATACGGGTTTGTCAGGAGAAGGAGATAGGAAATCGCCGGGACAATGAAAAAGAGCGGCACGGTTTTCCGTGTCAGGTACCGCTCGCGCCCGGTGAAATAGAGGAGAATAAAGAGCCAAGCCACCGGTACGGTCAGAAGGGCGGGGTATTCGATATCGTTGATGAGAAGGCTTGTGGGGATATCCGGGCTCATCAGTTCCAGGGCATACAGGAAGATCCAGGCCGCCTCCGCCGCCATCAGGAGGGTAAACGGCCGCGAGATCGGGATAGCCCGGTTCCGCCATCCAATAAGCGCAAGAACCAAAGAGACGCTGCCGGAGATGAGGAGGAGGAATACCACCGGGGAAAACTGGATGAACATGGGCTTCTCACACCTTGTTCCGTTCTATCCGGAGTTGTCTGGTAACCCGGTTCAGATCACCGGGATATTTCAGGAGGATAAGGCCGGAAAAAGTATTCATACTCAGGTTCCATGGCAGATAAATAGAGCAGATTTTATTCTGGCACATATATGGCAGGTCGGGCTGGTACGATCCATCCGGGTAAACTCCTGAAAAAAAGGAATCTCAGAACCCGGCAGGGTCGACAGCATCCCATTTCACTTTCGCTTTCCGGATAAACAGCCAGGCCGGAACCAATAGGACAAGAGATGCGATTGCAAAGAGCGGACTGGCAAACGCAATCCCGGTGAAGATTGTGAGGGCAAGACCGACAAGGGCAAGGTAGATGACGAGGACTTTCACGTCATAGACCAGCACGTTCGGGGAAAGCCCGGTCAGCCAGACCATCACGCCGGCTGCATAGAACGAGATCGCAAGGCAGAGCACAACCGCAGGAACAAGATTGGCAGCTTCTCCGGTCAGGACTGCCACTGCCGCGATAAATACCGCAGGCACTATCTGGAGAAGCGAGAAGGTAGTGACTTTCCCCGATATGAGTGTGCTGACCGCCACCGGCAGGCAGGCGTACGGCCCGAAATTGTCGAACATCGTGACCCATGTGTACATGGTCGAGGCAATGACACCTGCGACAATGGCAAACATGAAGAGGAGGCCGTGCGGCGGAAGGTACGGCCCCAGGAGGGAGAGGAAGAACCAGATCACCGCAAGCGGGATGATGAACGAGAAGAGGGTCTGGCCGACAACGCTTCCGCTCCGGTAGAGATCGATCATGTCCTTTGCGGCAAGCGGCGGGTTGGGGAGGAAGGAGAATTTTGCAAGGAGCGGGGCAAAGGAATTCTTAACTTCCCGGGTCTTTTCGGTCTCCTGCGGATCGAACAGCGCAACCGAAACCGCAAAAAGGATGGCAAGGGCTGCACAGGTGAGCAGGAAGAGCGGATACGAGAACGAGAGATACAGGAGCAGCGGCGGGAAGAAGAGCGCCGGGTTTGTACCGGTGACTGCGACGATAGTCCCGCAGCCGGCCCCGAGGAGAAGTACAAGGAGCCAGAGCAGCGCCCGTGATCGGGCATACACCGTTGAGAGGAAGAAGACAACGCAGAGGCCAGAGAGGAACGAAAGGGTCAGGGTCAGGAGGAGAAGGAGGGCACCGGCTAGAGGGACGCCGATGAACGGCGATGCAAGGATGTACCCGAGCCCGAACGGGAAGACCCAGAGGAAGAAGTAGTAGATCAGGTCCTTGACAACAAAATTCGAAAAGATGAACTGCCCTGATAGCGGCAGGCTCCGGGCAGAGTACGCAAGAAGGCTTGCCTGCCCGAACCTCCGGTTCATCACCTCGTTCCCGAGAAGGCCGAACGCCCCGACCATGAACCCGAGCATTAAGAAACTTGCATGGGTCATGAGCGCGATGTTTCCCGCAGGCATGCTGGTTCGCAGGAGCGGCAGAAGGAACGAGCTCATGAACGCAATCCCGAAGATCATGACCGGGAACATTGCAAAGGAGAGGCTCCCGAACATCGTGGAGTGCATCCGCCACTCCTCTTTTACCATGTTCTTAAAGAGATCAAGCATGGCGATCCTTCCTGACAAGCGAGAGGAAGAACGATGAGAGGTGCTCGTCTCTTGCCGTGAGATCGGCAACAGGACCGGTGTGGAGGAGGTTGCCCTTGTGCAGGATGGCAAACTCCGAGCAGATCTCTTCGGCAACCTCGAGGATATGGGTTGAGATGAAGATAGTCTTTCCTTTCTTTGCATATTCTGCCAGATAGTCCTTGACAACGTCCTGCATGATCGGGTCGAAGTTGATTAAGGGCTCGTCGATAAGGGCAAGCGCCGGCTCGTGGACGAAGGCCTGGGCAAACATCAGTTTCTGCCGGGTGCCCCGGGAGAGATCCTTGCAGAGCACGTTCTTCTTGTCCCCAAATTCCAGGAAATCAAACCACCAGTCCGCTTTTTCCCCGATATCGGGGATCTTCCGGACCGCCCCGACAAAATCGAGATATTCCCGGGCAGTGAGGAAGCTCGGGGGAGTCTCCTGCTCGGGGATGATTCCCACCTGGGCCCGGACCCCGACCGGGTCCTTTTCAACGTCAAGGCCGAGCACGGTTGCAGAGCCCGAGGTTGGCCGGACCTGCCCGGTTAGCATCTTGATCATTGTCGTCTTGCCGGAGCCGTTTGGGCCTAAGAGGCCAAAGAGCGCTCCTTCCTTTACGGCAAGCGAGACATGGTTCACCGCGTTTACCTCACCATACACCTTTGAAAGATCCTTTGCTTCCAGTATCACTGACATCTGTTCACTCTCCAGACATACCTTCATGATTATCCATCATATCCGCACCCCGGTTCATGCTTTCAGCCCGCTCCAGACAAGGTCCAGGCCCTGGCTGATGATCTCGTCCTTCTCTTTTTTGGTCTTCGCAGAAGCAACCCGTGCAATAAGCCCCGACATGGCAGAGGCCATCATGAAGATCACGAGCTGCGGGTCGCATTCACGGATTGCACCTTCCCGGATCCCGTCCACAACGAGATCCTGCAGGAAGAGGAAGCGGGACATGCCTTCCTCCTGGGCAGTTGTCGATACAAAGGATGAGTGGGCAAACTGCTCCATGAACTTCATCTTTTCCGGGTACTCTGTTCCCCAGGCAATTGCATTGCGGCCAATGCGGCGGAGCCGGTCCCGGGCCGTCTTTTCTTTCTCAAGGTTGCGGCACATCGCCGTTGCTGCCTCGGCCTTGATCCGGCCGTAGAGCGTATCGATGAGATCTTCCTTTGTCTTAAAATAAAAGAAGAGGGTGCCGGTGGCAACACCGGCCTCCTTTGAGATCATCGAAGTCGGCGTCCCGAAGAACCCTCTCTCGGTAAAGAGCCGGAGGGCAGTATCCAGGATTGCCTCCTGCTTGTCGCTGACAGGGTCAGGCATGGGACTTGTCACCCGTGACGAACCGGCGCACGCGCCCGAGCTTGTTCATGCACCACAACCCGCCTTTCAGCACCGGGACAACAACACCCATCATGCCCTCCATCTCCCGGGCCACATCCTTCATGAGAGCAGGGATGGGCAGGTGCTGGGGGCAGGCTTTGGCACACTTACCGCACTGCCGGCAGAGCCCGGCCGAGGACTTCTCCCCCATGAGACCGCCGTGCTGCCCGATGTAGTGAAACTTCGTTGTCCGGTCGTGGGGAAAGAGGGCATGCGTGTTGTAGCTTGCAAAACAGCCGGGGATATCCACACCGGCCGGGCAGGGCATGCAGTACCCGCATCCCGTGCACCCGACTTTCATCAGGCGCCAGTACTCGTCCCGGGCCCGGTGGATCGTGGCAAGGTCTTCCTCCAACAGACCACCGGGGAGCGCCGTGTCTGCCACCCGGAGATTCTCTTCAATGTGGGCTTCATCGTTCATCCCGGAGAGGACAACCGTCACTTCCGGGTGGTTCCAGACCCAGCGCAGCGCCCATTCGGCCGGTGAGCGTTTCACGGGAGCCTTGTCCCAGATCGCCTGGATCGCGGCCGGAACTCTTCCGGCAAGGTTGCCGCCCCGGAGGGGTTCCATGATCATGACGGCCATTTTCTTTCCGGCCGCATATTCAAGCCCGTCCGTCCCGGCCTGGTTCTTCTCGTCGAGATAATTATATTGGATCTGGCAGAAGTCCCAGTCGTACGAGTCAACGATCTCCCGGAACACCGCGTTGTTTGCATGGGTGGAGAAGCCGGCATGCCGGATCCTCCCGTCCTTTTTGGCGGAATCGAGAAATGCAAAGATGCCCAGCATCTTCATACTCTCAAAACTGCTTTTGCTCAGGCTGTGGAGCAGGTAATAGTCGATGTGATCCGTCTGGAGGGTTTCAAGCTGGGTATCGAGGATACGCTCCATGTCGTCCCGGTCAAAGACCGACCAGGGTGGAAGTTTGGTTGCAATCCGGACTTTCTCGCGGTAACCATCGGCAAGAGCCCGGCCGAGAATCACTTCGCTCTTCCCCATGTGGTAGACCGGTGCGGTGTCGAGATAGTTGACCCCGCCGTCAATGGCCTGCCGGATCTGCCGGATGGTGCGTTCCTCATCAATCCCGCCGGTCCGGGTGGACGGGTAGCGCATACAGCCAAAGCCGAGGATCGAAAGTCTGTCGCCGGTTTTTGGAACGGTTCGGTATAACATGAAGATGCTCCGATTTGTAAATTGACTAGTCAGTCAATTGTTGGCATCAGGACTATAAAAGATTTGGCCGGCTCGTGCAGGAGAACAATGCACTGGCCAACCGGATCCTGGTGCTTGACCGGTACGAGGTGTCGGCCATCGGACCTGAAGCATTCCGGAGGAGGCTCGCTATCCCTGCCCGGTACCATGGCGGGGATACGAGAGATTTAATGGAGTTAATCCCAACCGGTTTTACAAATGAAGATCTTAAAGACCCTGACCCGGGTATATACCAACAACCTTGACGAAACGCTGCGCTTTTACGAGGAACTGACCGGATCTAACGTCTCACAAAAACTCTCAATGCCGGCGATCGGCCTCAAACTCGCGCAGGTACAGGATATCCTTATCCTTGCCGGTACGGATGAATCCCTCACGAAGTTCCGGCCAACGCTCGCAACGTTCCTCGTTGATTCCCTTGACGAGTACCACCGGTTCCTGACCGATCACGGCGCAACGATCCTCCGGCCGCCGCAGCAGGTACCAACCGGGATGAACATGACCGTGCGCCACCCGGATGGCGCCATTATCGAATATGTCGAACACCGGTGAACTATTCTCTTTTCGTTTGTTGAAATGAACGACGCGGTCATGAAAACCATACCACCGGGGTCAGGAATTCTCCGGTTCAGAGAGAACGGGGCACATTGCACTGGCCATACTGATTATCGCCCCAGGCAACAACAGTACCGTCACGTTTCAGGGCAAGATTATGACCCGTACCGGCAGATATTGCAATAACATCGGTCAGATTTTTTGGAACATCGCACTGGCCATACTGGTTGCGCCCCCAGGCAACTACGGTTCCATTGCTCATCAACGCCAGACTATGCTCGTCACCTGCTGCAATCGCAGTCACGTTGGTCAGATTCGCGGGAACGGATACCTGCCCACGATCATCGGCACCCCAGGCCAGAACCGTCCCGTCATCTTTCAGCGCAAGGCTGAATCCGCTGCCGGCCGCGATAGCAGAAATAGTGTGAAGATTTGCAGGAACATTCCTCTGACCATAGAGATTTGAACCGAATGTATCGAGGGTTCCATCTTCTTTCAAACCAAGGCTGTGCCGCGACCTGCCGGATATTGCTTTATAATGAGTGAGCCGTTGGGGGAAATTTCCCTGGCCCGCTCCGTTGTCTCCCCACGCAACTACCGTTCCATCGTTTTTCAGTGCAAGATTGTGCATGGCTCCTGCTGACACTGCCCTGACATCCGACATATCGTCAGGGACATCACATTCACCTTCATGGGTATCTCCCCATGCAACTACCGTTCCATCGTTTTTCAGTGCAAGATTGTGATGCCAGCCCGCAGAAATTTCCGTGATGTTCGTACAATTCTGCGGGACCGTAGACTGGCGGTACCAGTTGGCCCCCCATGCCAGAACAGTACCATCAGATTTCAAGGCCAAACTATGGGTTCCACCCGCGGAGATTGCAATAATCCGGGTTGTGTTCATCACACGCGGAGCATCGGAAACAGGAGATATGTACGTGCTGGAAACGTGTGCGAAATCCGAAACGTTTCCGGATACCGATCCGTTTTCTGCGGATTCGGACCTTGAAAGACATCCGGTAAACAATGTAAGGATGAGGCAGAGCAGAATGAAGAAAAACAGGATAGTGGTTTTTTTCCCGGACATAGGCTGATTCAGCACCTGCACCGGAAGAGTTCCCGGACCATCTCCGGGATCTCGGAGACCCGGGACGCTACCGGCACACCGTGCTTTTTGAGCCGCTCGATCTTGGACCGGGCATCGCCCTCGCCGCCTTCCACGATTGCACCCGCGTGACCCATCCGCTTGTCCGGCGGGGCTGATACGCCGGCAATGTAGGATACGATCGGGAGGTTCGTGGACTTCGCACCCTCTTCCTCAAGGTTGCCGCCAACTTCACCGACAAGGACGACGGCCTTGGTCTCGGGATCGTTCTCGAAGCGTTCAAGGACATCCATAAACGTCTGGCCGATGACCGGGTCGCCGCCGATCCCGACCACCGTGCTCTGGCCGATACCGGCCCGGGTGAGCTCGTCCACGACCTCATAGGTCAGCGTACCCGAGCGGGAGATGACGCCAACGTTCCCGCGAAGGAAGAGGTTCGCCGGCATGATCCCCATCTTCACTTCACCCGGAGAGAGGAGCCCGGGACAGTTGGGGCCGATAACACTTGCACATTCCATCCTCGCGTACGCGATCGCCTTCATCGAGTCCTGCACCGGCATGTGCTCGGTGATGCAGACGATGGTGGTGATACCGGCATTTGCCTCCTCCATGATCGCATCCGACGCAGCACCGGCGGGAACGAAGATGACCGAAGCCCCGATATCGTGGTACTTCATTGCTTCCTTCACGGTGTTGTACACCGGGACACCGTGCACCTGCTGGCCGCCCTTGCCGGGGGTGACACCGGCAACAACGCCTTTCCCCCCAACCTGCCGGGCATAGGCATTCATCAGGCCGATGTGGAATTCGCCCTGCTTGCCGGTTGCGCCCTGCACGAGGACTCCCGTGTTCTTGTCGCCGTAAATCATGATGTCACCTGCACAGCCTTCTTGACAACGAGGTCCATCGTGTCCAGCATCTCGTACCCGTTCTCGGAGAGGAGCCTGCGGCCCTCGGCTTCGTTCGTTCCTGCAAGCCTCACAATAACTTTCTGGGAGATTCCTGCGGCGATGATACCCTTTGCCACCTCGTCGCACTTGGTGATGCCGCCAAGGAGGTTGACAACGATGACTTTGACCGCCGGAACACTTGCAACGAGCCGTACCGCGTTTTTCACCCGCTCGCTCTCTGCCCCGCCGCCGACATCAAGGAAGTTTGCAGCCTTCCCGCCATAGAACTCGATGAGGTCGAGGGTTGCCATCGTGAGCCCGGCACCGTTGCCGATGACCCCGATTGCACCGTCCAGTTCAACATAAGAGAAGCCGTGCTTCTCGGCTTCCCGCTCGCGGTCCGAGAGGTCGCGGTTGACCGTGATTCCCTGCCGGCCGAGCGCGTTGTCATCCACAATGATCTTCGCATCCGCGGCAAAGACCCCGGCCGGGGTCGTGACGAGCGGGTTGATCTCGGCAAGGAGGGCATCCTTCTCGATAAAAACGCGGTACAGCTTGTTGATGACCGGGCCCAACTCCTTTGGCGCAGTCCCGAGGAGTTCCCGGAGCATGAACGGCGGGAGATCCTTCATGAGGGGGTTTGCAACAACCTTTTTGATAAGGTCCGGGTGCTCCTTTGCGGTGATCTCGATCTCAACCCCGCCGGCTTCCGTAAAGAGGATGAGCGGCTGCTTGCTCGACCGGTCAACCGTGATCGAGAGGTAGTACTCATGCTGAATGTCGAGTTTCTGCTCGGCAAGAATCTCCTTGACGGGAAGACCTTTGATCTGCTTTGCAAAGAGTTCTGAGGCAACCTTCGTGCCGGTTGCCTTGTCTGCCATCAGGATCCCGCCGGCCTTTCCCCGTCCACCCACATCCACCTGGGCCTTCAGGACAAATGCGTTGCCCAGTTCACCAAGATGGGGGGTAAGTTCATCCGCGGATCGGATCAGGAATCCTGCCGGAACGGGGATCCCGGCCGCTTTTATCACGTTCTTAGCCTCGTATTCGCGTAGTTTCATGGTTGCTTCCCCAGCGTAAGGCCCAGCTGCATGGCTTTGAGGTTGAGATCCTCGGTCCCCTTGGGCACAGAGTCGAGGATGGCTTTCTTCAACGATTCCTCGCTCACAACATGCGTTGCAGCAACAAGCGCACCGAGCATCACGATGTTTGCCACTATGTCTTTTTTGAGCGTCTGCTTGGCTTCCCGGGTTGCGGGAATCTCGATGCACCTGCACTTCGGGCGGGAGTGGACAAGCGAGGAGTCGATGAGCATGATCGCGGGGTCCTCCGCGGTTGCCCCGTACTTCTCAAAGCCTTCCTGCGACATGATGATGTAGATGTTGGGGTTGGCCACTTTGGGGTAGAGGATCGGGTCATCGTCGATGATGACCTGGCTCATCGATGCCCCGCCCCGGGCCTCCGGGCCATAGACCTGGGTCTGGACGGCGAACTTGTTGTCGTACATCACGGCAGCCCTGCCGATGATGACCGCAGAGAGGATGATTCCCTGCCCGCCAAACCCCGAGAATCGCACTTCATGCCTCATGGTTTCACCCCGAGCGCCGGCCGGTTGCGGCGCATGAGTTCCCCGACAACAAACATGTCTTCAGGAACATGTTCGCCATTCTCGATCATCCGGTCGTATTTCGCCTTGAGGAGCGAGTGGGCCCGCAGGTATTCAACGTGATCGGCTACCTGCCGGAACTTGTTCCTGCGCCCGAACGCGGTCGGGCACTGGACGAGCGCCTCGATAAACGAGAAGCCGGGGGTCTCGAGACCAGCCTTCACCGCCTTCTCAAGCTCCTTGACATGGTAAGAAGTCCAGCGGGAGACATAGTTGGCCCCGGCGGCAATTGCCAGATCGCAGAGATCGAACGGGATCTCGGCGCACCCGTACGGGGTGGTTGATGAGAGGCAGCCCACGGGGGTGGTCGGGCTTCCCTGCCCGCCGGTCATACCGTAGATCTGGTTGTTCATGCAGACCACGGTGAGGTTGATGTTGCGCCGGCAGGCATGGATGAAATGGTTGCCGCCGATTGCCGCAAGGTCGCCGTCGCCGGTGAAGACCACGACATTGAGGGCCTGGTTTGCCATCTTGACACCGGTGGCAAACGGGAGGGCCCGGCCGTGGGTGGTATGGAGCGAGTCGGTGAGGATATAGCCGGGGGCACGCGAGGAGCAGCCGATGCCGGAGACAAAGACGGTCTCCTCCTTCTTCCAGCCCATCTGGTCGATGGCTGCAAGCGTGCAGTTGATGATGGTCCCGTTCCCGCACCCGGCACAGTAGATGTGGGGGAGCCGGTCCTGCCGGAACCAGTCCTCGTAGCTCATCGGTGCGCCTCCAGGGCGGCCGAGAGGTCCAGAGGGGAATGGAGCTCCCCGCCGAGTTTGGGGATGCTGACAACCGGCACGGTCACATGCCGCTCGATCTCGCGGGCGATCTGGCCGAGGTTCATCTCGGGCACGAAGAAGTGCCGGGCGTTCCGGAACGCCGCGAGCGCCTTCTCGGGGAATGGCCAGACCGTCCGGATCCGGAGGAAGCCGAGGTTCTTGTCCTTCTTATCGTGCATCACCTGCTGGACCGTCCTCACGGGACCGCCGTAAGCGACAAAGACCTGCTCTGCATCGGGATTGATGACATCGTAGTCTGCCATCTCGTCCCGGGCATTCTCGATCTTGTCAACGAGGCGTTTTACAAGGGCGTGATGCAGTTTCGGATTCGTGGCGGCGGGATAGCCCCGCTCATCGTGGGTCAGGCCGGTGACGTGGACGTGGTGACCCGTGCCGAACTGCCCGAATCCCGGGATGAGATCTGCATCCGCTTTGAAGGGGAGGGCTCCGGCCGCGAGAGGTTTTCGCTCAACCCGCTCGACCTTGTCGGGGATGATGATCTTCTCCCGCATGTGCCCAACGGTTTCATCGGCCATCAGGAAGACCGGAACGCGGTACTTGTCCGCGAGGTTGAAGGCCTTCGCGGTCAGCTCGTACATCTCCTGCACGGTTGCCGGGCAGAGCGCGATTATCGCAATGTCCCCGTGCGAGCCGAAACGCACCTGCATCATGTCACCCTGGGCGGACATGGTAGGCTGGCCGGTGGAGGGGCCGCCCCGCTGGACATTGACAACAACGCAGGGTGTCTCGGTCATCACGGCAAAGCCGATGTTCTCCATCATCAGGGAGAAGCCGGGCCCGCTTGTCGCGGTCATGGACCGGGCACCGGTCCAGGCAGCGCCGATGATCGAGGCCATGGACGCGATCTCGTCCTCCATCTGGATGAAGACGCCACCCTTCTTGGGGAGTTTTGCCGCCATGTGCTCGGCAACTTCCGTGGAGGGGGTGATCGGATACCCGCCAAAGAAATTACAGCCTGCGGCAAGTGCCCCTTCAGCACAGGCCGTGTTTCCCTGCCAGAATTCAATCCGCGTCAATATTCAATCGCCACCTTGTGGAGTTCATAGGGTTTCTCCTCGTGCCAGTGAATTGCCTGGTCCGGGCAGGTGAGCTGGCAGACCCCGCAGAGCTGCCGGCCGTACAGGTTCCGGAGCCGGCAGTTGGTGCAGCGCTCGGGGCGGTCAAGTTCGGGCACCACAATGCCCCGGCGGTTGGGTTTTTTCCCTTCCTTAAAGATCTTATACGGGCAAACCTTTGTACAGAGATTGCAGCCCTTGCACCGGGTCTCGTCTATGGCGAGTTTCATGTGTGGCAGTCCTTATTTATCGTATTATGTATTCATTGGCAGTTACAAAAAACCTCTTCTTTGGACACTACCGGCACGGGCTGGGATTTTTTGTATAATTCCCGAATGCGGTCCCGGCATTTTTCCGTGCAGCCTCAAAGATGTCGTTGCCGTGCGAGTCGATCCCGACAACGAGCGGGAGCCGGTCCAGCTCGATTGCCCAGACCGCTTCTGCCATCCCGAGGTCTTCATAGAAGACACCTTTCAAGCTCATGTGCGAGGAGGCGAGCGCTGCACACCCGCCGGTGAAGGCGAGGTACACGCCCCGGCCCCGGAGCTGTTCCCGCACGGTCGTGCCCATGCCCCCTTTCCCGATGAGACCCCGGACGCCCCGGTCGAACAGGAACCCGGAGAGCTCGTTCATCCGTGCGGAGGTGGTGGGGCCGGCGGCGATGACCCGGTTATCGTGGATGACCGGGCCGCAGTGGTAGACGACCGCTCCCTTTGGATCGAACGGTATCCCCTGCTCCTGCATCCGGAGGTGCGCCTCATCGCGGGCGGTGTAGACCAGGCCCGAGAGCTCGACATGATCGCCGGCCCGGAGGGACAGGACCTCTTCGCCGAGCGGGGTTCTGAGCTGAACAGGCCCGCTCATACGATCACCTCGACCGTTTCGTGCCGGTTCGCCCAGCACTGGATATTGACGGCAACCGGGAGCGATGCCGTGTGGCATCCCGCCGTCTTCACCTTGACTGCAAGGGCCGTGAAATCCCCGCCAAGGCCCATCGGCCCGATGCCGAGCCGGTTGACGGCGCAGAGGATCTGCTGTTCGTAGTCCGTCATCGCATCGACCGGCTCAAGGAGCGCTGCCTTTGCGAGCGCTGCTGCGCCATCGAAGGTTCCCCCAATCCCGACACCGATGATGAGCGGGGGGCAGGGCCGGGAGCCGGCCAGGTACACGGTCTCGACTACGAACTTCTCGATCTGGTCATTCTGGGAGGGAAGCAGCATCGCTACCCGCGACATGTTCTCGGCCCCGGCGCCCTTGGGGAGCACGGTGACCGTAAATTTTGGGCCGGGCTTTACATGAATCGCCGGCATCCCCATGCCGGTGTTGTCATTGGTATTGTGTCGGGTCAGCGGGTCGACCACGTTGGGCCGGAGGGGTACTTCCTTTGTTGCCCTGCGGACACCCTCGGCCACCGCGTCATACAAATCGTCCGTGAACGGGATCGCCGGGGGAATCGTGAGATAGATGACCGGGACACCGGTATCCTGGCACATCGGCACGCCAAGCTCCCCGGCGGTCTTGATATTTTTTAAGATATTGGCAAACTCTCCGCGGGCAACCGGGTTGGTCTCGGTGCGGGCTGCATCCCCGATCACCTTCAGCACGTCCAGCGGGAGGCGGATGACTGCTTCGCGGTAGGCCCGGAACGTGGCGTCGGCAAGGGCTGTGTGGATACGGGCAGGGTCCGGAGGTTTCATTTAATTATATTGAGGGGTGGAGGGGGATATAGAGATATGGCCTGATATGAGCTTCAGCGAAGTTAGTGGGTTCTCGATTTTTATATGAACAGTTTCACACCCCGCTCGGCACAACATTCTTAGATATATATTCCCAATACATTGTAGTAATGAAACAGAGCAAACTAAGTTTTGAGGAGGAGGAGATATTCCGTAAGAAGCTAATCGCACTTCTGTTGAGTGGAGCGGATAAACCGATCGCCTCAAAAGTCAACTTCCAGAAAGAGCTGTTTCTGCTTATCAGAGCGATGCCTAATTTTGAATCTCTTTTTGATTTCATGCCTCACCGGCTCGGTCCGTACTCGAATAGTGCAGAACATGTTATAGAGAATAATCCTGATCTTTTTGTTGCCGATAGAAAAGGGATCTATCTTTCGAACGAGGGGAAACAATTCAGTTCATCCGTTAGCAAAGAGATGCGCTCGGAAAATTTCGAACGCCTCATCCAGTCGATCCAGTTTATCCGGTCGATCTATGACAATCTGACCGATGACGAGTTTATGTTTCTCGTTTACATGACTTACGGATATACGGAAAAATCTGACCGGTTCGAGGATCTGTTGAAACGAAAAAAACAACTTGCCGAAAGTCTTCTGCGGAAAAAGATCATTACTCACCAGAGATACGAAGAACTTCTGAAGGGATAACGTGAACGTCATCCCTGATTCCTCATTCTTTATATGCTTCCTTGACGACCTCGCAGATCACTTGCCAGATAAGGATAGGACTCGCATTTTAACGATGCTTTCTGGAGCCTTTACCGTACTGATTGTCCCTGCAGTTGAGATGGAGTCGCGACTGGAGCGGCTTCCGGTTTCAGTCAAGGATCAGATCAAGCGGACGAAAATATCCGGAACAAAAGACGATCCATCAATCGAACTGCTCCGACCCATTCTTGGTAAGGGAGAGCATGAAGTAATATCCTGCGGCAACGAACATCTCAAGAGAGCCAACACTAGGTTTTTGTTAATTCTTGACGACGGGTTGGCACGTAGATTAGTGAGACGGATTCTTCCTTTGCTATCAAATCACATGAAAGGAACGATTGGATTTCTTGGACTCTGCGCAATTCGGAAAGTTCTTGATAAGGACGAGACAATACAACTCATAACGGTCATCGGCAGGAGCAACTTCAGGGTCGATCAATCAACGATTACTGCGGCGATAGCCGGGATCCAAAGCCGGTGAAGATGAAATGACTAATTTTCGTGTCCACCTTCAGGAACAGGACGAAGAAACTCTTTTTTCCGCAAAACGACTATCTCTTGGCCCTCTCACATTTTCCACCCCCTGCAAACTTCTCGATCTCAACAATTCACCGACAGCGTCTGCATTCCAGTCTCTCGACCAGGCGCATCTTGCGACTATAGCAATCGCTGAACGCAGCCGTTTCATCCACCAAGAGACGTTTATTAAAGAGGCTGATCATTCAGAAGCCCGATTTCTCGCCGATTCATATGATGCCCTGAAACGGCCGGGAATTCTCGGAAATAAACTCATTGTCAATTCGCTTACCCTGACATTCAATCCATTTACGATTAAAAAGTCTGAAGAGTATCTCCGAAGCATCCTGCATATTTATCATGGACGGAGCGATCTCCTGCTCATCCCGAATCTGAAAGTTAAACGTTATGATGAACGGATGAAACCAGAATTCCAGGTGCAGGAAGATGAATTCACACAATATGTTGATTTATCGCACGAAATTCTGAGCTTCCGGAACTCAAAACCAATCTTTGTCCCGGTTCCTCTTAAGTACGGTGTCCGAAAATTCCAGTCGATTCTTGCCGGGTTCCTTGCGAAGGGTTACCGTTACTTCTGGCTAGACTTCGAGGGTTCGGCCACAACCTCTCGGGCTGCTCATATTCGTGCATTCCACGATAGCGTCGAGATAGAGGGACTCGGGGAAGAAGTCGTCCTCTATGGGTCAAATATTCGGCGGGAAAATAACCCACATCTTCCAGATCCACGATGTCCCGTTTCTGATTTCCTGACTGCGCCGCTTGGTGTTGATATCATTGGCGTAAACCGTGAACCACAACGTGGAGGCGGCGATCCCGGAACGCGGAAATCATATGTCCCGCCACCACTTGAGGAGAGCATACCCCACAAAGCCCGGCTCCTTGATCGGGAGGATTATACGTACGTGAAGTATCCGGCATTCTCACGGAGCCGTGAACTCTTTGACAAGTACCGCATTAATGAAGGATTGATCAGAGGCAATCCTAAGTTCTACTCCAACTTCGTAAACACGTTCGAGATCAACGAAGAGCTCGCCCATCACCAGACACTCGTGAGGGAGAGTGGATCACTTCTTGGATATCTCGGGACGAAGCCTTCGATCAATCCGAAGCTGATGAAGGCCTTCGAGAAGATCATGCATGGGGATGTAGGGACGCAGAAGACACTTGATAGGTTCTTCTAGTGTCTGAAAAGATAGTAACGGAAAATATTCCAACGGATTTTCAAGCGCCATTCGGGATAATTAATTACATCGAAAAGAAACCAGAAAACACAAGCGAAATATTGGGCCGAACAATTCCTCGAATTTTCTCGCAGGATGGATACTCTTTTTGTTAATCTATTGCACAAGCCGCGTATGTTAATACGATCCAACCCCGCCCTGCCCAATCACACCCATTGCCGTACACGCCGTTTATAATCCCGGTACTCATCGCCAAAAATTTCCTCCAGCCTTCGCTCCTCAAAAGGAATGAATAACATCTCAACAATTACAATGAACAAAAACGTGAATACGAAGGGGACAAGGGTCCCCATCACCACGGCGCTGCCGAAAAGAACTGCTGCCATGGCAAGATATACCGGATTCCGGCTGATGCGGAAAGGACCGGTGGTTATCAGGACCGCCGGGGATTCGTACGGCGACAACGTTGTCCGGTTCTGAAGGAACAAAACACGGCACCGGAATGCCATCCATATGCCAGCCCCGATGATGAGGAACCCGGACCAGGTGACAGGAGCCTGAAGAAGGATCCGGACCGGGAAGATGAAATGGGAAACGATGGAGAGGATGAGCAGGACGAGAAAATATCCCTGCCCGTCAGTTATCGCTCTCGCTGTTTCCCGGAGTCCCGCAGCCATAAGGAGATATTATCCTGCCGGGCGATTATCGTTCCTTATTTGTCCCAACGGGAATTTCTTTTCTGACCGACACACATCCGGTTTACTCAAATCACGATTCATTCGTCTTTTACGATTAAGCCCATCCCCAGCCGGTTTTCGTCCGCTGATATTTCTTCCCAATCCGGCGCACGGCCGGAACCGGGCGTGGTGGCGCCGGGCCGGTGATGGGAGAGGTTGACGCAGGCGGTTTTCGCGGGCAAATTATGATTGCGAAGGCAAAAGAATCTCGAAAGTCAGCGGACTTAAAAGCAAGAGAAGATCCTCGGGTCTTTGACCGAAACCATCAGGGAATTCCCCGGGACAACGGTTGGTCTTCCCTGTCTGATCCCCGGTATTCACCCACACGTTTAAGTCAGACCGTTCAGATATCAGATGTACAGATGGACGCGCTCGCCCTGCTCCGTGAACACGAACCGGAAATAAAAAAGCGGTTCGGTGTTTCAAAGATCGGCATCTTCGGTTCATTCGTACGCGGAGAGGAGCGGCCGGAGAGTGACGTTGATGTGCTCGTCATGTTCCGGAAAGGCGGGGAGACCTTCAACAATTACATGGGATGCAAGTTCTATCTTGAGGATCTCTTCGGGCGCAAGGTCGACCTTATCATGAACGGCGCAATCAAGAAACGGCTCAGGCCATATATCCTCAGCGAGGTTGTGTATGCGTAGGACTTCGCTCCAGTTCCTCGATGATATCCTTGAGGCAATTGGAAACATCGAAGAGGACACGGGGGGGATCTCGTTTGAAGAGTTCTCTCATGACCGGAGACGCAGGGATGCCGTGATCCGGAACTTTCTGGTCATCGGTGAAGCTATCAAGAATCTCCCGCAAGAACTCAGGGAACGGTACCCGGATACTGACTGGAAGAAGATCGCCGGGTTCCGCGATGTCCTCACCCACGCCTATTTCGGGATCAAACTGACAATTCTCTGGGATACCGCCATTAATGAAATGCCGAACCTGAAAAAAGAGATCCGAAAGATCCTCCGACACGAAAAAACACAGACATGAAGAGCGGTGGGCCTCTGGTGTTAAAGCAAGCCCACCCAACGATTTAACGTCATACTCCGTTTTCGTTTCCCCGATCTCCGTCGGAGGCCGGAGCCCGCCAGCCTCCCGCAAAAACTGATGCACGTTTTACTCCCCGGTTGCCGAACAAACAATCCCATATTCTCCTGTTGGAAGAGACGCCATTTACGACGTAAAAAATGAATAAAATCCAGTAAAACCGGCGAAACACTCCTGCATTTTTGCAAAACGGTCCTGCCAAAACCAAAAAAATGGGCAATCGGAGTCCAATACGGGCCCGGATTCGACCATCCCCAAAAGGGGGTTTTTCACCGTCGGAACAGGCGGTCAGATCCCCCCCATCATCCCTCATGATTAAGGAAGGGGCGTTCCCCCGGAATCGTAAAACGGCTTCCCGTCCCGGTCAATCTCAAGAAGCCTGGCACGCTCAACCCGGAAGAACCGGATGCCCCGGTAATAATTGCAGGCCCAGATCTCATAGACCCAGCCGGGGTCCGGGGGAATGGACCGCAGGCCGGCCGCTGCACCGGCAAGCTGCGTCTCCATCTCGGCTAAGGATCCCCTGATATGCTTGCTCCGGGCCATGCAGACGATCGTTGTCCTGCCCGAACCCAGGATGACAAGATCGCAGACACTCCCGCGCTGCCGCCGGCTGAAGATAACATATCCCCGGGCATGGGCGTAGGGTATGGCAAGCTCGATCGCCTTTTTTGGCGGCGGCCCCCGGCTCATTGCTCGTCCTCCCTGCAACTCCCCGCAAACAAAAACCCGGTGAAACGTTCCGTATGCCCCGGGAAATAACCGGGGCTCGCAGTCATCGCACCGGGCCGGTGCCGGCATGCCACGCACATCATTATAAAAATATTATATAAGAAATATGATTTATACTAATCGGTTGATGGTTGAGATCCAGCCGCCACCCGCTGACTCACGCGAAGATCAAAACCAAGGGTGCGGTCGGATCAGACAAGCCGGAACACCGGTAATTGAAGCGCGGGTTTTTTTCTCCATCACATTTCCCCGGGTCTGAAATAACCGCAGGCCCGGTCCGGGTCCCGCTGAGCAGTACTCCGGCAGTTTGGGTTCCCGCAGACAATGACGGTTCTGCCCGGCACCATCAGGATCTCTGGATGGAGATTCATTCATATCACGTTCAATTTTTAAAACCTGAAAATTTTCTAATAATTTACAGAACCTTTTTGGTCTCCTGTACCAATCAATCTGTAAATATCTGTAAATATTACAAAAATTTTCAGAAACCAACAGGAAATCAATCGTAAAGGTGCGGGATGAAGATACCTCAAAAACCTCCGGAATCACGTGATCTTCCAGATAATACTCTGTCGTTCGTTTCACATGTGTATGATAGCACGGAGGAATCCGAAAAGATCCGTCAGCTGCTCCGCACATTCAATGAACAGGAATACATCCACTGGGATAATCTCCGGCATAAGAAGATCCCGTATGATCCCAAAAACATCTGGTTTGCATTATCACTGATCCGGATTACCCAAAAAATCCGGACAATCGACATCGGTGATGAAATATTCCGGTATTACCTTCCGGAACTATTCCAGAAACAGCTCCACCACATAGACAAGACCTCTCCCGCATCATTCGACAGCCTCTTCAGCGAAGCACCGAGTGAGACGAATAAAAAGCAATATCTCGTCAACTCCTTAATGGAGGAGGCCATTGCCTCAAGCCAGCTCGAAGGTGCAGCGACAACCCGGCCGGAAGCCAAGAAGATCCTGCGGGAGGGAAGGAAGCCGAAGAACATATCGGAGCGGATGATCGTCAACAACTACCGGACGATCCGCCGCCTCAAGGAGCTACGGGATCAGCCATTGTCCCGGGAACTTATCTTAGAGATCCACCACGAAATCACGCAGGGGACGCTTGCGAGCAACGCAGATGAAACGGAATTCCGGGCCTGTGACGATATTGTGGTAGGCAGCAAAACCGATCCAAAACAGATCTATCACTACCCACCGGAATGCAAAAAAATCCCGGCAATGATGGATGACCTCATTGCATTTGCCAATAATGAAGACGAGTTCATCCATCCGATCGTCAGGGCCATCATCCTCCATTTCCTGATAGGCTATATCCACCCGTTCAGTGACGGCAACGGCAGAACAGCCCGGGCACTCTTCTACTGGTTTTCACTCAAGCACCACTATGACCTGCTTGAGTACATCTCCATCTCACGGATCTATGTTCATGCACCGGCACAGTACGCCAGGGCCTACCTTCTGACCGAGACCGATAATAACGACATGACCTATTTCATCGATTTCAATATACAGATCATCAGCCGGGCACTCGAAGACCTCAAACAGTATATTGTCCGCAAGAAAAGTGAAGAATCTGAATCCATCCGGCTCGTTGAAGAGATTCCCGGCCTCTCATTCCGACAGGCAGAGATACTCCGGAATTTCATCAGGCACAAGGCGCGATACTATACTATCAGCGAGATTGCCGGCAAATATAAAGTCTCCTTACCCACAGCGAGAGCTGATCTCCTCCTGCTTGCAGAGAAAGGAATGCTGAAAAAATATCTGGATGGAAAAAGGCAGGTCTTCACGTACCAGCGAGATGCAGAAATAATCCCACCGGGTAAATGAGTATACTTTCCTCCAGGCATAACTGCCTCGACACCCCATGTGGAGGGTGTAGGAAACCTGTGCCTGTTGCAGCGGAAATCAATAACGGATTCATTACCGGTTCGGATTAAGGACCATCCATCAAAAACACCCGGCCGGTGGATCTCCGCTCCCTGAGGGCACGATGATTCATTCCGGATCGTACATGCAGCGAACCGACAGGGTAAAAGAGCGAGACCATCGCAACAGTATTCTTGCAAAGAATGCCATAACTAAAATAGTTCATGGTCCGGCTGCATTATATCGACAATCTGCGGTGGATGTGCATCCTCCTGCTCTTCCCCGTGCACACCGCATTTGTATTCTGCGCCGGGTGGTACGGCTATTATGTCCTGTCCGATTACCCGTCCACGGCTGCCCGCTGCCTCGCGGTCTCGGTTGAGCCCTGGATCATGCCGCTCCTGTTCGGTATTGCAGGAATGAGCACGAAATTTGCATTGCAGAAACGTTCGCCCCGCGTTTACCTGAAAGAACGGGTCATACGGCTCTTTGTCCCGTTCCTTGCGGGAGTGGTTCTCGTCTGCCCCATAATTGCATACTATGCCCTGAAATTCCACACCGGTTACACCGGGAGTTTTCCTGAAGCGTTTGTCCATTTCTTCAGCTCAGCCCACCTCCAGGGTCCGCCAAGCGGAGTTATGGGAGATTTCAGCGTTGACCACCTCTGGTTCATCATCTTCCTCTTCATCATCTCGGTTGCGGCGCTCGGCGTAATCCTGTTCGGGCGGCGGCAGGCACGATCTCATATCAGTCCCGTAACCGTACATCTTCCGGTCCTCTGTCTTCTGTTTGTCCCGGTCTGGCTCCTGAACTTTGCCGGCATCCGCGTGGGCGGATATTCGATCCTTTCGTATTTCGCCATCTTCCTCATCGGGTATTACCTGTTCTCAACGGAGTCTGTCCAGGATCAGCTGGAAAAATACCGGGTCGTTCTCGTATCGGCATGGATCATCCTTACTGTCGGCGCGATGTGGATGTACGGCATAACCCTCGGGCATTACGAAATTTTCTGGGGGACTTCTGCCATCTACGTAATAACCGGATGGACAGGGGTTCTCGCCCTCATGGGTGCGGGACGGCACTTTTTTGACCGCACCAGCCCCTTTGCCGCCTACATGGGTGCGGCCTCGTACCCGGTGTATATCCTTCACCTGGCATTCGTTGTGGCGATTGCCTATTACGTTGTGATGCTCGCAATTCCCCCGGCACTGCAGTTTCTCATCATCATGGTCACCAGTTTCCTGCTGACGTTTGCCTGCTACGAGATCCTCCGGAGGGTCCCGGGGGTACGGGCACTGTTCGGGATTGCCGGTCCTCTAAAGAAGACACCCTGAGGGGATCAGGGTTCTTTCTTCTCTTCCGCACACTCCTCCGGAGAGCACCGGCTGACAGGATCATTTCAGCGTGCACATCCGGGACCCGGCCGGATAAAAATCAGAATCAGACAGAACACTGCGCGTCAGAAATACACTATCCCGAAACCTGAAGGGGAATAATTAAAAAAACTGCAAAAAAAAGATTGCGAATAATAAAAAAATTTACTTTTTGCCGCCCTTTGCTGCGGGGGCTGCTGCCTTGCCGGCATCCTTGCCACCCTTTGCCGGTGCTGCATCCTTGCCGCCCTTTGCTGCGGGGGCTGCTGCCTTGCCGGCATCCTTGCCGCCCTTTGCCGGTGCTGCTGCTGCGCCCTTTGCATCCTTTGCGGGCTCGGCTGCTGCTGCCTCTTCGGCAACAACCGGTGCTGCAACAACCTTCTCACCAACAAGCTTGGGTGCCGCAATGATCCTGCCGCTTACCTTGATCTCGCTGACTTTCAGGTGCGAGGGAGTCGGGAGCTTGTGGCCGCTGTGGCGGAGGGCGTCCTTGATCTTCTCAAGGTACTGGGGGGTGGAATAGACCGTCATGATCTTCTGGCCGGGGTCTACCCGTGCAGCGGTACCGACAGCCTTGCCGAATGCAAGACGCATACCTTCAGAGACACGGTCCGCACCGGCGCCGGTTGCCTGCTTGTTCTCGCGCAGGACATGGTGGGGGAAGACGCGTACCTTGAAGTGGAAGTTGGACCTGCCGACTTCCTTCATCAGCCGGCGGTTTGCGGTGATGCGGGCTGCTTCAAGGGCACTGTGCCGGATCTGGCATGCTTCTTCGACAATAAGGTCAACTTCGGTTGGGAATTCCTGCGAGAGGTTGCCCATCTCGAACTGCACAATCTTGCTCCCGGGAACACCGCCCATATATTTGCGTCTCGTATAGGCTTTCTTGGAAATGTTCCTGTACATCTTTGCCGGTTTTCTAACCATCGCGTCCTACTCCTGTGAATTATTACTAAAAGCGGGCAAAAATATCGGGAACTTATCAGATATTGATGCCGGTACGCTTCACGAACTGCTTGTATAAAATGGAGATGGAGCGTATTAAACTTTACTGGATAGAACAGTTCTGGCTTATAACATCAAGAACCGTACGCCGGACCTGAGCGAATTCCACGCTGGTCCTGTCACGGGGCCGGCTCAAACCCACATCAAAGACCCGGCAGATGCGGCCGGGGCGGGGCGTTATGACAATGATTCGGTCGGAGAGATAGACCGCCTCGTCCACGCTGTGGGTGATAAAAACAACCGTCTTTTTTGTCTCTTCCCAGATATCGAGCAGCTCTTTCTGGAGCATATTCCGGGTCTGGGCATCGAGGGCCCCGAACGGTTCGTCCATGAGGAGCAGGACCGGGTCGAGCGTGAGCGCCCGGACAACGGCCACCCGCTGGCGCATCCCGCCGGAAAGTTCCGAAGGGTAACTGTCCCGGAACTGCGTGAGGTTGACGAGGTCCAGGTAGCGTTCCGCAACCCGGTAACGCTCCTCTTTTCCCAGTCCTTTCATCTCAAGACCGAACGCGATGTTGTCGATCACCGTCCGCCATGGGAAGAGGGAATACTCCTGGAAGACCATGCCCACTTTCGGGTTCTGGCCCTTTATCTCCTCGCCGTCAATGATGATCGATCCTTCCTGTGCTTCGTCAAGTCCGGCGATAAGGCGCAGCAGCGTTGTCTTCCCGCACCCGGATGAGCCGAGAATACAGACAAACTCCTTGTCCTTTACTTCGAGGTTGATGTTGTCAAGGACAACAAGCCGGCTCCCGTCGTCGCGGGAGAACGACTGGTTTAAGTTTTTGATCTCTAGACTTGCCATATCACGCCACCTCCCCGGTCCGCCACTTCAGGAAACGCTTTTCAACATAATGCCGGAACGCCATATCAAAGGCAAGCCCGGTAAGCCCGAGCAGGATCATGTACACGACAACGCAGTCCATCCGGTGGAGATTGTAGTACAGCCAGAGGGACATACCAAGACCATTGTTGGAGACGCCAAAGAGCTCGGCGGCAACAAGGCACATCCAGCCAACCCCGCAGGCTATCCGGATACCGGAAGCAACCGAGGGCAGGGCTGACGGAAACGCAATGTACCGGATCTGCCGGACATTGCTCGTACAGCCAAGCATTATTCCCGCCTCAACAAAAATCCGCGGCACGCTCCGGAACCCGCTGTAGGTATTGATGATAACCGGAAAGACTGCCCCGACAAAGATGACAAAACCGGCGGAATAGGCGGTGAGGCCAAACCAGATGATGGCAAACGGGATCCAGGCCAGCGGGGGAATCGGCCGGAGCAGTTCAACGACCGGGTCGAGGAAGGCATCGCACCGCCGGCTCCACCCCATAAGAATACCGAGGGGAATACCCACAATGAGGGCCATTGCAAGACCAATACCGAAGTGGATGAGACTGTCAATAAAATCCGGTATGAGCCGGCCGGTCTCGGCCAGTTCCTGGAACGCGTAGGCAACATCAACCGGCGATGGAAGGATGAACGCATTCCGGACAATGCCGGCTGCAATCACTTCCCATACAACGATTGCAAGCACAATGGCAAGGACACCCAGCCACCGTTTGCCGATACGAACTGCGGATAGTTTCATGGGGATAAGATCTCTCCGGTGTATGTCGGGATTCACGGATCGGGTGTTGCGGAAGGAGGTAAGACCCCGTACATCAGTTGTTACCTATACAAGGGTGTCAAAGAAAAAAAGGATTGGTTCCTGTGGGTCCTGCCTACTTCTTGTAGAACGACAGGTCAAAGAGATCTGCCTGGGTTAAGGGCTTCTTGATGTAGCCGAGATCGTTTTGGATCTTTGCATAGTCAAGGACCGGTGAAATAATGATGTTGGGATCGGATGCCCAGTTGCCATCCCATTCCTTGAGCGAGGCCTTGACATCCTCCAGCTTTGCGCCGGTCTTGGTTGCATAGATCTGTGCAGCCTCATCAGGGTTCTGGAGGTTGTAAGCAACTGCCTTGTCGTTTGTTGCGAGAATCTGCTGAACTACCTCCGGGTGCTCCCGTATCAGCTTGCCGCTGACAACGAGCACACAGCAGGTGTGGTTCGGATACATCTCACCGGAGTGGACAACGATCTTTCCTTTGCCCTGGTTGACAACCGTGCTGGGTGACGGAGTGGGCAGGAAGACGGCATCAACTTTGCCGGCACTGAGGGCAGTTACTGCGTCGCCACCATTCATTCCCTTGATGAAGACATCCTTATCGGGAGTAAGGTTATTCTGCTTGAGCCAGTTGCGCAGGACCGTATCCTGGATGGTGCCTACCTGGAACGTTGCAACGGTCAGTCCTTTCATGCTCTGCGGACCCTTGTAATCGAGATCGTTCCTGACAACGAGATCTGAGCCCTGCGTGTTGACCCCCGCGATGATCTTCGCATCAAGCCCGGTTGCGACCGCGCTCAGGACGGGTGCTGCACCAACATACGCGATATCAAGATCCCCTGAGAGCATTGCCTGCATCTCGGGTGCGCCGGTGGGGAAGAGTTTGTCGCTGACATTCTGGACACCAAGCGGTGCAAGATCCTGCTTCCACCATCCTTTCTCCATGGCAGTGATCTCTGCCATCTGGTGGGTGCTGGGCTGGTACCCGATCCGGAGTTCCTTGATGGGAGCTGCCGAAGTAGTCGCGTTGGTTGTCCCGGAGGTACCCGCAGGCTGGGTACAGCCGGCAGTGAGCAGTATAAGAGCAACAGCGATGAGGGCTATTACCGTTATCTTCATTATTTTCATGGTGGGAGTGTTGTTCTGGCAATAATAAAAACATGTACGATTCAGGCAAGTTATATGTTCTTTTGTAGATTATTTATCCCAATTTTGGGACAAAAGAAGAGATAATAATGTATTATTGTCCACTAATTGCCCAGAAGGACCCACACATTGTGGGACAAAACGAAAAATTTTATCGTGAATTAACCTCATTGGGTTAATTACATGGTACAGATCGACCCCATTGACCACCTTATGCGCGCGGCTATAACCTCGGACGAGGAGTTTGTCCGGGTGCTGGACGAGCTGCTGCGCCATGACCTGCGCATCAGTATCCGGGAACTCTCTGAAAAAAGCGGCATTGCCCAGAGTTCATTATACAAGATCCTCCATGGAAAGCGCTCGCCCAACCTCTCCACGCTCCGGGCGATCATCCACGCGATCCGCCAGTTCTACCGGACCGGGGAAGGCGAGTTTATCGGCCTCATCGTTGCCCGCCCGGTTCTTGAGACCATAGAAGAGAGGACTGCCGATGTGGACTCGCATCGCGTGAAGATCCGGGAGTATCCGGTCCACACCATGGAGGATGCGATCGTGGCGGCGGTCAGGGCTGAGCGGGAGGGTGCCGTTGCAATCGTCTGCGCCCCGATCGTATCCAGCGTGATCGAGCAGCTTGTCCATATCCCGGTCGCCACCATCATTCCGAGGGAGTCGGTCCAGCGGGCGATAGAACTGGCCGCACGCAAGGCGTGGCTTTAATCACATCGCGACCAATAATTACCCGGAATTATAAGGGTGAACGGATGCGAACTGACGTTGTAAGGCTGGGGCGCCTGTCCGGTGCAAGGACCAATGAGATGATGCATTTCCTTTCATCAATGCAGGCCGACCGCTGGATTGCCGATGCTGACCTGCTCGTGGATATTGCCCACGTGCTGATGCTGGACAGGCAGAAGATCATTGACCGCGAGATCACCGGGCAGCTCCTTCCTGCACTGCTCGGGCTGTTTGACAACGGTATCCCGGAGGAGGTCTTCGATGAACGGTTCGAGGATGTCCACGCGGGGATCGAGTCGCTCATCATTGAAGCCGCGGGCGCAGAGGCCGGCGGCCGGATGCACATGGGCCGCTCCCGCAACGACGAGGTTGCCACCTGCATCCGGATCCGGCTGAGGGAAGAGATCCTGCTCCGGATGGAAGAGATCCTGCAGGTCAGGAACGTTCTTGTCACTCTTGCACACGAGCATGCCGCAACCATCATGCCCGGGTTCACCCACCTCCAGTACGCCCAGCCCACAACGCTCGCCCATCACCTCCTCGCCTACGACCAGGCCTTCTCCCGGGACTTCGACCGGCTGCGGGACGCGTATGCCCGCGTCAACATCTCTCCCCTGGGGGCAGCTGCATTTGCGTCCACGGGGTACCCCATTGACCGCGAATACACGGCATCCCTCCTGGGCTTCGACGGCCTTGCAACCAACACCATGGACGCGGTCGCAACCCGGGACTTTGCCCTGGAAACGCTTGCGGATCTCTCGATCCTCATGACCAACACGAGCCGGCTCTGCGAGGAACTGATCATCTGGAGCACCTCGTTTGCAAAGTTCGTGACACTCGATGACGCCTTCTGCTCCACATCCTCCATCATGCCACAGAAGAAGAACCCGGATACCGCAGAGATCATGCGGGCAAAGACCGGTTCGGTCTTCGGGGCCTTTGCCGGCGCCATGATGATCGTCAAAGGACTTCCCTTAAGTTACAACCGCGACCTCCAGGAGCTCACACCCAACATCTGGCGCGGGATGCAGGATGCAGGATCCAGCCTCCGGCTCCTTGAGGGGATGCTCTCCGGCGCAAAGTTCGAGACAGAGCGGATGAACAACGAGGCCGGGAAAGGCTTCTCAACAGCAACGGAACTGGCCGATACGCTCGTGCGCTCCTATGGCATCCCGTTCCGGACTGCCCACAACATTGTCGGGAGGGCCGTGCAGAAAGGAAGCCTCACGTTAAAAACCCTTGAAGCCGCGGCAAAGGAAGTGGGGGGCGGGATATCCCTCAAGAGCAGGGGACTTACCCAGAAGGAGATCGATCACGCGCTGGACGTGAACTATTCTGTCAGCATAAGGAACGCCACCGGGGGACCGTCCCCTGCCGCAACAAAGAAGGCGGTACTGGCGTGCCGGAAAAAACAAAAAGAAGATGCAGCTCTTGTCAACAGCAGGGCAAAAAACCTGGAGAAGGCAAAGAACAATCTCATAGCCAAAGCCCGGAGGCGGGTAGCATAACACAGTCATTTGTTTCTGGAGATATCGTACACTGCGATTACGGCGGGAAGAAGAGAAACGGCGTCTACATCACCGAGAGGGACGGCATGGCAGTTGTCAAGCTGGACTCGGGCTACAATATCGGCGTGAGCCCGGCAGCCTGCAGCCTCGTCACCCGTACCCCCCCATCACCAATAAAGAAAGCCGAAGTCCCGCAGAACAGGAGCCTCCCGAACCTTGCCATCGTCTCGACCGGCGGCACTATTGCCAGCAGGATCGATTACCGGACCGGCTCGGTGACGAGCCAGTTCGACGCGAGCGATATCCTCACCGCAATTCCCGAACTCAAGGAGATCGCCAATTACCGGACCATCCCCCTTGCGACAATCCTCTCCGAGAACATGACCCCCGCCATCTGGCAGGATCTTGCCCGGGCAGTTTATGACGAGATCAAGGGAGGAGCCCAGGGGATCATCGTCACCCACGGTACAGACACGATGGCCTACAGCGCGGCCGCGCTCAGTTTCATGATCGACACGCCCGTCCCGATCGTCTTTGTCGGGTCCCAGCGTTCAGCCGACCGGCCTTCCAGCGACAATGCCATGAATGCAGCCTGCGCTGCAGCAGCGGCAATAAGCGATCTTGGGGAAGTGGCAGTTGTGATGCATGCTACCACAAACGACGACTGCTGCGCCATCCACCGGGGAACAAGGGTGCGCAAGATGCATACCTCCCGCCGCGATGCATTCCGGAGCCTCGGGATGGAACCCATCGGATCGGTTGCATTCCCCTCCCGCGAAGTAACGCTGGCACCTGGTGCGGTCCGGCGCGGGACGCAGAAACTCGCGCTTCATGATAGGCTCGAGCCGCACTGCGCCCTTGTCCAGTTTTACCCGGGCATGTCACCGGACCTCCTGAAGGCATACAACGGCTATGCCGGGCTGGTCATTGCCGGAACCGGTCTCGGGCATACCAGCACAACGCTCATCCCACAGCTGAAACACCTTGCCGATGCCGGCACCATGATCGTGATGACCTCGCAGTGCATGAACGGCCGGGTCTGCGACCGGGTGTACGACACCGGGCGCGACCTGCTTGCTGCCGGGGTTCTCGAAGGGGGCAACATGCTCCCGGAGGCGGCTCTCGTCAAGATGATGTGGGTGCTTGCAAACGAGAAGGAGAGAGAAAAAGCCGCAGCGCTCATGCAGGCGGATCTCAAAGGGGAATGCACGCGGAGGAGCATCCATGGATTATAAGGCACTCGGCCTCGTGGCCGGTATCGAGATCCACCAGCAGCTGGATACAAAAGAGAAACTCTTCTGCCACTGCCCGACAACGCTCCGGGAAGTCCCGGAGCATGACGGGGAATTTTTCCGGTACCTCCGGGCAACGGTCAGCGAGATGGGCGAGATCGACCGGGCTGCACGGGAAGAGATGAAGAACAACCGGAAATTTCTGTATTATACCTACGACACCACCTGCCTTGTCGAAAACGACGAGGAGCCCCCGGCGCCGCTGAACGATGAGGCGCTCTCGGTCTGCCTCACGATCGCAAAGATGTTCGGCATGACTCCTGTCCCGCAGCTGCATGTGATGCGCAAACTCGTGATCGACGGATCGAACACGAGCGGGTTCCAGAGAACAGGACTCGTTGCATTCAACGGCCGGCTCCCGAACGGCGGCGAGATCGAGACCATCTGCCTTGAGGAAGAGGCTGCACAGCGGGTGAAGGACGAGGTCTTCAGTCTCGACCGTCTCGGAATCCCGCTTGTCGAGATCACCACATCCCCGTGCATGCATACTCCCGAAGAGGTCCAGTCCGTTGCCGAACATATCGGCATGGTCCTCCGCTCCACCGGCAGCGTGAAGCGCGGGATAGGGACGATCCGCCAGGATGTCAACATATCGATTGCCGAGGGAGCACGCGTGGAGATAAAAGGCGTGCAGGAACTAGACCTGATCGCAGAAGTTGTAAGGCGCGAAGTCCAGCGCCAGCAGAGCCTGCTCCGGATACGTGACGAACTCCGGGCCCGGGGTGCAACAGCTGCCGGTGCATCCGGTCAGGATATTACAGCGCTCTTCAAAGAAACCAAATCGGCAGTCCTGAAAAAAGCAAAAAAGATCCATGCAGTCACCTTGAAAGGATTCGCAGGTTTTGTCGGGAGCGAGATCCAGCCGGAGCGAAGGCTCGGGAGCGAGATGTCCGATTACGCGAAAAAGTGCGGGGTCGGCGGTATCTTCCACACGGACGAGCTCCCGGCATACGGGGTCACCGCTGAAGAGGTTGCGCTCCTGCGATCCCACATGGGCGCGGCGGAGCAGGACTGCGTCATCCTTGTTGCCGGGGCAAATGAGAAACAGGCTGTCTGTGCCATTACCCAGGTCATCACCCGGGCATCTGTGGCACTTTCCGACAAGCCGGTCCCGGAAGAGACCCGCAAGATGCTCGAGAGCGGGAGCACTGCATACATGCGGCCGCTGCCGGGTGCAGCCCGGATGTACCCGGAGACGGATGTGCTGCCGGTCATCATCGGCGATGAGCGCTGGTCGGCAGTAACCATCCCCGAACTGCTCACGGCAAAGGCAGAGCGGTTCGCCCGCGAGTACGGTATCGAGAAAAATTATGCCATGCAGCTGGCCGGTTCCGATAAACTCCCCCTCTTCGACCGCGCAGTGCAGGAAGGGATCAAACCGAAGCTTGCCGCATTTACCCTGCTCTCAACAGCAACGGAGCTGAGACGGGAAGGAATTGAGATCCGGGCTATGACCGATGATGCCTACCTTGGCATCTGGCATGCGGTTGAAGACGGGAAAGCGGCAAAAGAGGCAATTCCGGATCTGATCCGGAGTATAACGGAAGGGATTACGATCGGGGCTGCGCTTGCAAAACTGGGCCCGTCCGTTTCCCGAACCGAACTTGAAACTATCGTCCGGAAGATCATTACCGACCGGCTTGACTTTGTTGCCGAAAAAGGAAAAGGAGCGCTTGGCCCCCTCATGGGGATCGTCATGGCAGAAGTACGGGGATCGGTTGACGGGAAAGTGGTCAGCGAGATCTTACGAAAAGAGATTGATGCTGCAACCGCAGCAAAAAAATCCTGAACTGGAATACTGTCCCCGGCCGGAACGGATCGGACCGCGCGAACATTTATGAGTGGGGCAGCAGAATTAGATAAGGAGTTTAACTATGGGTAAAACAGGCACAACCATCTGGGCACAGGTAAAAGGTGTAAAAGGACAGATCCGTCTCGTCCCGAAGAAAGAGGGCGAGGGAAAGACCCCCGGCCCGAACCAGCGGTTCAAGGCAGGCGCAAATGTCAAGCAGGTTGACCAGATGGCAGAAGCCATGGGCGGCCAGAGGCGGGGCGGGAAACGTGGCGGCAGGCGCGGCGGCGACCGTTCAGGTGGATCCGGCCTCAACGAATCCACGGCAAACCCGATGATCCGCCGGCGCATGAAGCGGGCAAAAGTATCAGCCCTCGGTGCAAAGGCAAAGTCCTCACGGTAATACGATAGTACAGCCTGTGATGGGTCATGGGGTTCACCCGCCCCCCACCGGTTTTTTTCACACGCACGTGTGCAATTTTTCTTGACAGTTGATATTGTATCATAACTATATTTTATCCGGAACAACCATGGTGAGTATGGATCTTCCAACTGCAGTAAAGAGCTACCAGTTCGGGGAGCGGGCCAAGTCCGGGCTGATCATGATCTCCCAGCTGAGCATCGCCCTTACGGGTTTTTCAGAACAGGAACGGGCCGGAGGGAAACGGATGCTCCTTTTGATGATGGAGTCCGTCAGAAGCGAACTCCAGTTCGCGCTCCGCGACACCGGGCAACAGGATTTCTTAAAGGCGATAAATGCGCTCAGCGATGCCATCTCCATTGTGGAAGGAAACCAGCCCGAACAGGCAACAGAGAGGATCGCTGTTGCAATCAGTGCATCCACCACGCCTGCACAGGAAGCATGGCAGGTACTCACCGAACATGGACTCCTCTGATTTTTCCGGGTTTCTCACCAGCCGCACATCGGTCCGCGAGTACGGGAGCGATCCGCTGACACCGGAGGAGACGGACTATATCCTTTCCGCGGCCAGCACGGCCCCGAGCGCAGGGAACCGCGAGGCATGGGACGTGGTTGTTGTCACGGATGAAGAGATCCGCTGTGCCCTTGCAGAGGCCGCATTCGGGCAGGCCCACCTCGAGACGGCCGCAACGGTCTTCATCGTGTGTGCAAACTATGTCCGCTCAATGTCGCGCTACGGGGAACGGGGAATCCTCTACGCGGTCGAGGATGCAACAATTGCCTGTACATATATGATGCTTGCAGCCCATGCAAAAAAGATCCACACGTGCTGGACCGGGGCATTTGACGAGGAAGAGATACGGGAGATCCTCGACCTGCCCCAGCACGTCCGCCCCATAGCACTGCTTGCCGCAGGAAAAGGGGATACCCCGACACACCTGACGGAACGGATGCCAATAGGTGAACATGTACACCGCGAACAGTGGTGAGGTGACAAACTATGCCGGATTATACTGTAACTTTGGAATCTGCCTGGCTCATAAAAGATGTCAAAACTCTTGATGATGCCATTGGAATTGCGATCAGCGAAGCAGGCAAGCGCCTGAACCCCGGGGCAAAATACGTTGAAGTCGAAGCGGGAATGTTAGCCTGCCCCTACTGCGACAAGGAACTGTCAAGTGCAATTGTTGTTGCGGATACCGCCCTTGTCGGCCTCGTCCTGGAGATGAAAGTCTTCCGGGGTGAATCTGCCGAACATGCAGGACGGATTGCAAAATCGGTTATCGGGAAAGCGTTCCGGGACATCCCCTTGAAAATACTGGATGTGCAGGAGCAATGATCTCGGTAGTAGGGCATACCGCCATCGACCATATCTCGAAAGTGGGGCACCTGCCGGAGAAGAACTGCTCCACCCACATCTCGGACCGGCAGATCTATTATGGCGGCGGAGCGGCAAATATCGCTGCGGGTATCGCAACCCTGGGGGGGCAGACAACCCTCATCTCCTGCGTTGGCGGGGATTTTTACGGCGGGGATTACGATGCCTGGATGAAGAAACTGGGTGTCCGCCAGCAGTTTTTTGTGGTGCCCGACGCCCATACCCCCACCGCGTTCATGTTCACGGACGAGTCCGGTGACCAGATGACCTTCTTTGAATGGGGGGCATCAAAAGCGTTCGCCCACTCAGAGCCGCCGGCCCTGCCATTCGTCCACATGGCAACGGCAGATCCGGAATTCAACTGCCGGGTTGCAGAGAAGAGCGAGTTCGCGTCGTTTGACCCGGGTCAGGACATTTTCTATTACACAAAAGAACAGCTGGACTCGCTTCTCGACAACATTGACATCCTCTTTGCCAACCAGCACGAGATCGAGCACATGTGCCGGACCCTCGGGACATCGAGGGATGCTATTGTCGGGCGGGTAAAGATGGCAATATTTACCATGAGCGGGGACGGGAGTACGCTGTATACCGCGGGAAAGGAGCATTTTATCCCGGTGGTTCCGGTGACGCTCGCTGACCCGACCGGTGCCGGTGACTCGTACCGTGCAGGATTCCTTACGGCATACGTTCAGGGATATTCCCCGCTCACCAGCTGCAGGGTCGGGACCGTGACGGCCTCGTTTGTGGTGGAACACGTGGGATGCCAGACCCACCTGCCGACATGGTCCATGATGACAGAGCGGTACCGGCAGCACTTCGGGGATCTTGGCAAGCCATAAAAGGAGATGACAACATGAGCTGGGCAGCACTCACTTCAGGGGGAAAAGATTCGGTCCTTTCCTGCCAGAAAGCACTGGACAGTGGCAAGGATGTACAGTACCTGGTGACGGCCCGGCCGAAGAATACCGACTCCTACATGTTCCACTCGGCAAACCTTGACGCGGTGCCGGTTATCGCATCCGTTGCCGGTATGGAATACGTTGAGATCAAAACGCACGGGAGAAAAGAAGAGGAGCTCGCCGACCTGGAAGCGGGCCTTGCTGCGCTCGACATCGAGGGGGTCATTGCCGGGGCCGTTGCCTCGGTCTACCAGGCAGAGCGGGTCAGAACCATCTGCGACCGGCTCGGGCTTGAGCTGTACACGCCCCTCTGGCACATGGATACGGAAGAGCTGCTCCGGGAAGTTTCAGAACGACTGGACGCCATGATCATTGTCACGGCCGCAGAAGGTCTTGGCGCGGATTTCCTGGGAGCCCGGTTTGATGCCGCTCTCATCGACCGGTTAAAACGGGTGGCGGCATCCCACCGGATCAATATTGCCGGTGAAGGTGGGGAGTACGAGAGCCTCGCGCTCAATGCTCCCTTTTATTCCCGGCCCATTACCTACACGACATCGGAGATCCGTTCAGCGGTCGACCGGCATGAACTCGTTCTCGGGGGATTTCGCTGATGGCACAGGGAAGTGATGTCAAACTGGGGCAGCTGACCAAGTATATCTTCACGGCTCCCTCGTGGCAGAGATCCCTTCTCATCATCGTTGTCCTCGGCCTTTTCATCGATGCGGCCAGTGCCCGGGCATGGGTATATCTCCCGTTCTCCGGCACGCTTGCCTTTACGCTGCCGGCGATTGCAGCCCTTGCCCTGACAAAGCCGGTCATCGAGCTCGGCGGGAAGACCATGACCTGGAACCGGTCTGCCCTTCTTGCCCTTTCCTGCACGGTCTTTGCGGTGATCATCACCCTCAGTTCCCTTGCGTTCTCGGTCCGGTACCTTCCCCTCTTTTATGCCATCTCCCTCGGGTTCATCTTCGGTCTGCGCCTGTTCGTTCTCGTTGCAATCTCCGATTACCGCCTCCCCCGGATGATCCTCCCGGCATTTACCCAGAGCGGCCCGGGAATCCTTGCCGGGATGTTCATGTTCTCATCCACGTTTGGCTTTGTTGCATTCGGGATCTTTGCCCTTGTCCTCCAGCTGGTCTTCGGCCTGGGATTTGCCATCCTGGTCTGGATGATCGAACGTCCCCTTCAGCGGGCGTTTAAAATCCGGGGGCTTGCCTTTGTCAATGCGTTCATCGCCCACATGACTGACGGTTCGAAGGGAATGGAGGATTTCTTCCGGGAGATAGGCGAAGAGATCTTTGTTCCCCAGGTAAGTTTCTTTTTCAAGAGGGAAAATAAAAAACCGGTTATCTTCACGGTGCCAAATCTCCACCCGGGCCCGATGGGCGAGATTGGTGGCGGCAACCTTCCCAAGATCCTCCACGACAGTTTTGAGGATGAGACTCTTGTTGCCCACGGCTGCGCAACGCACGATTTCAACCTGGTCTCAGAGACCGAGATCAAGAAAGTCATCGATGCCCTGCAGAAGTCCCGGCGCAATATCGGATATTTCCCCATGGCAGGAAAATCCGGCCGGGTATCCGACGGGACTGTCCAGGCGCTCTACCAGCGCTTTGGCGATTCTGTTCTTGTCGTGACCACCCGGTCCCCCAAGAGGACCGAAGACCTGGATTTCTCGATCGGGATGACCATCATGGCAGAAGGGCACCGCTGGTTCCCGAACGTGGCAATAGTCGACGGGCACAACTGCATGACAGATCTCTCCTCCCCGGTGCTCCTTGCAACCCTGACCGCCACCGAATACCAGCGGGCATGCCTTGAAGGGATGAACACCTGTCTTTCCGTACCGCTGCACCCGTTCAGGATCGGGGTTTCGCATCATACGGTCCCTTACGGCCGCGAAGAGGGGTTTGGCGATCTCGGGATCCAGACCCTTGTTGCCGAAGTTGACAACCAGATGACCGCGTACATCCTGATCGACGGGAACAACATGGCAGCGGGTGTCCGGGAGATCATTCTTGAACAGGTCCTCACGAGAGTCGATAATGCAGAAGTTATGACAACCGATTCCCATGTCGTGAACACCATCACCGGGAAGAATCCCGTGGGAATGCATGTCAACGTAAAAGAGTTCCTGCCCCATATCATGGAGAGCATCCAGGAGGCCATCGGGGATCTGACACCGGCGGAGGCCGGGGCAACAACTGCCCAGTGCGAGCATATCGTTGTCTTTGGCTCCAACCGGATAGCCCAGCTGGCAAGTACGGTGAACGCCATGCTCGTCTTTGTAGCGCCTCTCTCGCTTGCCATGCTCCTGCTCGCATTCCTCCTCTCAATAGTAGCCTATGCCGTCATGGCATAGTCCCCAAAAAGGAGGGTATTCTTTTTTCGGATTCCGACCGGTTCGATCAGTCCTCCCCGGGAATATGTGCATTCACTTCAGCATTCAGCTTAATTCAGGGACTGCGAAAAAAGGGAATTAAAAAAATTACCGGACAATCGCGGATGCATGGGCATCGAACGGGTTGGTCCGCATGGCAAGGGAAAAGAGATAGGGGTAATACAGTTTTAAGTATTTCATATACGAGAGCCATTCTGTTATGAGCAGACCATAGACCCGGTTGATATCACCGGATAAGTGGGTATAGTCGGTTTCGGGAAGCCCGGTCAGGGTCTCCCGTGCAAGCAGTTCCTCGGTCAGGTGGAAGAGGGCCTGCAGGAGAGGAGTGAACCGGTCATGTTCGATGAGTTGGGGATTTTCAAGCAGGGCAAGCAAAAATCCCTTATGATGCGCAAGAAATCCATGAAGTTCCTCCAAAGGTACCGTTCTGCTGTCAAGATGGCTGACGTACTTATTCGGTGCAGCGGATGCTTTTACGAAATCCGCATCAGACCAGTTGTTGGATACGAGGAGTGCTGAGCGGATTTCACTTATTGCGGGGTCATGTGTGCTGAATTTTTTAAGAAGTTTTACCCCCACTTCGGAAAAAAAGACGCCAATTATCATGTTCAGTTTTTCCAGGCGCACCTTTCGCTCCCGCTCATTGATCATGTCTTCGATGGTATTTGCCGCCAAACCGACAAAACACCCGACACCCGTGATGATGATCGCAATGACAAGAATCTTTCCGGCAGGGGTTATGGGATGAAGATCCCCGTACCCCACAGTTGCGATGGTGACAATCAGGAAATAGAAAGCATCAAGGGGAGAAAAATTCTCGGTTATGATAAGCCCGATCATCCCAACAGAGAGAATGACAATCAGGATTGTAAGATACACCCGCAGCCGGAATGTCAGGGTAAAAGCCATGCGTTCTGATTTCCCGTTGGGATATTTAAATCAGACAGATTAGAACCCATTCTTTGCATGAAAACACGATACCCCCGACCAGATTCGAACTGGTGTCGCCGGATCCAAAGTCCTGCATGATTGACCGCTACACTACGGGGGTTTATGAGAGATTTGATATTTCCGAAGCCTGTTTTCATTATGCCAAAAAGGCCATAACTCATATGTATTTCAGGACTATAAGGATACCTTTGGCAGCAGGAAATCCGATCAGTAAAAACACTTGATTTTTCAGGATATTTTATAAAAAATAAAGTATATTGAAACAAATTATCTTCGCATTAAGACCCGATCATGATATCATGGGACTTTTCCATGCCTGCTCGTTTAACCGGCTCTTTTTGCTCAGGAAGTCTGGAATCTGATTTCGGGGGAAGATGAGTATCAGATCCCTGGACCGGTTTTGGCAGATGGGTGAGAATCTCCCTGCTCACCTTGAGGTGCTCTTTCATCACACCGGCTAATTCTTCAAGGATTTTATTCTGGACGGTCAGAAGCTTTTCAAGCTCAGCGGAATTTGTTAAAGAGGGGTCCGCGGGCAACGCAGCATCCGGAAGTTTTTTCATGAATTCACCGCGGCGTTTCCAGATCTTGCTGATACTGTCAATGCCTTTCTTTTTCGTTGGAAATGTTTCGCGATATTTTTCATAAAACTCATGGCTGTCACTACATTTTACCACGAGATCAATCTCTTCATCCTCGACTTTTTCGTATTTTCGTTTATGGGTTTTGGGCATAATACTCAGGAACAATGTCAACAACGGGAGAGAAAAGAATTGCGATTGTACATTCAACACATGAATCCATTTTTTTTAGAAATCATCATAGTACCTGAATCCTGTGGCGAAAAGAAATTATAAAACCATCGGGATTCTGATAATAATGAGTAAAGTAAAATAAAATAATGGCCAAATTTTGGAATAATTGAAGTTATCTGGAAATAAATAATGCATTTACACCAGGAAAATGAAAATACAAATAATCAGATACGCAGTAAATAGAGAAGATAAATTAAAAAAATACGAATAATTCAGAATATCTTCATTGAACAAGTGAGATTCGAATAGAAATAAAATTCCAAAACTGAGTACGAGATAAAAGCAGTAAAAATATCATTATCCAAATTTGATTATTTTTACAGGGGAGAATTGAAATTCTGAAAAAATTGATTAACAGGGATTATGCCATAAAATAATAGCATTGGATAGAAATAGAAAGATCCTTTTTTAAAAGGTGTAAGAGTGTAAAACAAGTAAAGCATCCTCATAAATTAAAGTTGAAATTCTGATTACCCCACATAATATTAAGAGAAATTGAAAAAACAAAAATATCCAATTGAAGAATTTACTTTATGAAATTAGAGAGATTCGAATAAAATAAAAATTATCGCCATTACGAAGTAAAATTCAAAAAGAATGGAATATTCAATTTTTACGAAGAATGAGAACATCAATTCAATTTGATGCATTATATCAGAGTAAAATCTGAAATCAATATATTTCCAATATAACAGGAAATACACCATAAAATTTTAATAATTAGAATTATGTAGATTTTTTATTTACCAAACGGTAAAACAGCACATTCAGTCAGTATAACAAGATAACTACAGAATTCCTTTTTCCACAGGAAAAAACCACAATCCATGAATCCAGGGAGTTGCGCTGGATCCCGGATCAAGATCCGTATCAGCGGTTTCAGATTGCTCCCACGGCCAATCAATGACATACAAAGACACCCCCCACCGGCATATCCATGACAAGAATCGTTTACTAAGGTAATCGTTCGGCACGAATGACAGGGCAGGATTATAAAAAGGCGCACTCTTTAAAAAAAACATAGGGAATGGTGAGGAAGACTCTGTCAGTCAGCCCCCACATCCTGAATACATTTTTTCGAGTCATCTTTGCCCTCAACAATAATTCAGAATATTTGATAGATCCCAAACCATTGAACGCATCAGGTCATGAGATAATCGTACGGTTTTCGCCAGAAACAACGGGTAAAAAATGGATGGTATTAGATATAGCATCATATGGTTTATATTGTGAAATAAAAAAAATTATTCACTATCATTTGACCCCGAAAGAGGGAAAAACTGCTGGTAAATCTGCCGCCGTTCATCAATATCAGTGTGCAAATAGATTTCCGTTGTTTTTATTGAAGTGTGCCCGAGATTTTCCTGAACAACACGCAGGTTTTTCGACCGTTTATAGAGTTCACTGGCATAGCTGTGACGGATTTTATGAGGGGTGATGCCATTCGGAGCGTAATGCTTGAAGATATGCTGGATCGCCCGGGAAGAGATGTGTTTTCCCTGCTGGCCAATAAAAAGAGGACCAACGATCCTGTTGCCGATAAATGCAGAAATATCCTTCAATGTATCATCATCGACAAAAACAATCCGGGTTTTATCCCCTTTTCCCCGGATTTTTATCGTATGCTCATCAAAATCGATGTTCTCGATATCCATATTGCACAATTCAGATACCCGGACCCCGGTCGCATAGATCGTCCTGACAATCAGTTTGTCCCGAGGATCCTCGATCGAATCGATCAGCCGGAGCACCTGGTTATGCTTCAAGTATTTGATATCCTGCTGTTTGATCCGGGGACGATCAATCCCCGTCAGAGGATTTGCCGTAACCGCCCCCTGAGTATATAAGAAACGGTAGAAGGAGCTGAGTGTCGAGATGATACGATGCGAGGTTTTGGGTTTGTACGATCTCATGGAAGAGACAAAGGAGAGAAAATCGGATACCATAACCGGGGTAACGTCGACGCTGGTATCAAGCCTGGCGTTTTCGATATCTTTCCAGTAAATGACAAGTTTTGTAACTTCAGTATGACGGCGGAGCCAGACATAATAACCAAAGTGTTTGATTACCAGTTCATAACTTTCGAGAGTGCGGGCAGAATAGTTCCGCATCCGGAGGTAGGTCCGGTAGGATTTGAGCCACTCCGAGAAATACCCGCTTTCCATGCTCTATTCTATTTTATCTCACATAAATAAAGGTTTGCGCAGAATAGACATTCTGCGCAATATCTGAATCCCGATTTTAAAACAAGACAAATTGATTCCGCGGATTTAAAAAACGCACCAAAATGATCTGCTGCGAAAAACAATTCGGTTGTTTCCCGGAAACATTTCTCATCTGCACAGGTATCGGAAAACAGGGATAATCTTCATGGAGTTATCAATAGTCAAAATATAAACTCTGAAAAACAGGGGTTTTTTCAGATCGGTGGGTAATCTCACCCTTCTGAACGATTAAATGCCAACAGAAGCACGCTATGTTCGTTTCTTCTCGATATTCATGGACAAATCCATCCCAACACGATATGTAAAGGGAATTTGTGCAAGATCCAGCCTTTATTCAATCGGATACCATTCGGATGAAAAAGATTCAAACCCCATTTTTTAAAGTATCTGCCAAAAAAAATTATTTTTCGGAGTCCTTTTCAAGCTGTGATTTATGCCGGTACAGAGTCGTGTACGGAATATCAAGGATACGGGAAATTGCCGCCAGGGAAATATCTTTTTCCTGCAGTTCTTTGACCCGTTTCCAGGGAATCACCCGTTCCGGTCTGCCGAGGTGTTTACCCTCGGCTCTTGCCCGGGCAAGCCCCAGTTTTGTCCGTTCGATCAGGTTCTCCCGTTCCCGATCGGCAACCCATGAAAAAATGGACAACATCAGATCACGAAGTTTTTTGTCATCAATCCGGCTCCAGGATTCTGCCGGGGAAAGAGACCAGACACGAACATTGGATGCCTCGAGCGTCCTGACAGTATTCAAAGTCTCAAGAAACGAACGCCCCAGACGAGAGATTTCAAAGACATATAATGTAATTATTTCATCAGGAATCCGGTTGTTTATTACCTGCATCATCTTTGTATAGCCCACACGATCCTCAACAGCAGAGATACCGGATATATGATCCACAAAGATCGAGTCGCGGGGGAGCCCTTCAGACACAAGCAGGTTGATCTGGTTTTCGACATTCTGATCCTCACGGGAAACGCGAACATACCCAATTTTTATCATAAGTCTTGCCTTTTGGTAAAAATATAGCATCAAATAGGTATTAACATTTTGGTACCTTCTAACACTCGTTTTTGGTAAAGCATTTTTCACAAAATAGGACAAATAGGGGGTTCTTTTCCCAACAAGGGTATTCCAACCCACAAACTCAATCCGTTGCCAACCGGTGCGCAATATGACGGTTTTTGATCGTCACCGTCGTAGAGCGTAAGGCTTTCCAATAGGAATGATAAAACCACAACTAAGTCGGGATCCAAAAACCAGATGAGAGAAGCTGAACGGGAGTCCGGAGGAACAAGGGTATTTTATTTGGATTAATTAATCATCTGCAGAATTTCCCCCCGCATGATAAGACATGAGAATGGGAATCTTTTCGAATGAAAAAATAGAGATCGCTTCCATTTTGATCTTCAATCATTGCAGTCGGTTTTTTCCACTATTGCGGGAATTCCAGCCTTTCTTTTCACAACAGTGGAGATGGTTTTAACGATATTCTCCGACAATATTGCTCTTCATCGGAAAACGGTACAGGTCATCTGCGATTCCACCCATAGATTTGTATTCAATTCCTGACCCGGATAAGAATGTTGGCACGGAATATGGATCAAGTGATAAACTCCATCAAGGCGATCTTCTCAATAGTGAAAACGCCCAAGTTTTTAGTTACTCACATCCATTCGTTCAGACGAAACAGAATACACAACCTGTGTTGCGTGAACTGGAAATGAACTGAAACCGTGTCAGCAAATCAGATATTCAAGGATTCCATTGTACTCACAAAAAACTTCCAAAAGTTTGTTTCATAACGTAGAGGAACACCCGGTTTTTGAAGTTCTAGTCAATTAAACAAGGCTTTATTTGAAAAAAAAAAACGCTTCTACAGAGCCTAAAATTATTACGATATCTCATAGATTCGGTAAAAGATCAAATACACGACAGTGAGAAACGTGGATTTTTTATTGATTTCAGATCACGAACATTACTTAGGATCGTAAATAAACCATATGATGCTATATCAAAAAATGCGGTTTTGAGATTATTCCCCCCACCACAATTGCGAAACGAAAATCTCTGTACACCAAAGTGTCACAGTTCACTTGATGTAAAAAGGAAAATACCTATCAAAGAGAGAATAAAATGCGCACGAATCCACAGAATATTTTTTACTAAAGGGAATCATTGGTAATATCACGATATGTCTGACAGTACTCTCATGCTGACCCCAAAAGAAGTGGCAGATATACTTGGCGTTCACCAGAAAACAGTTCACCTGTGGCTTCGCTCCGGAAAGTTGCACGGAGTGAAAATTTCCTACCGAGCCTGGAGAATTCCAAAGGATTCCCTCGATTTCTTTATTGAATCCAATAGCAACCGGTTGAGCAAACAGGTTACGAATACGCCAACAAGGAACAATCAGGAACAAAAGGAAACCAATCAGGCAACCCTCATCCAAGATAAAAAAGACGAACAACCAACATCACAATTAAAAATGAAATATTATATCCGGGATATCATGGGGGAACAATCTCCCAATGAAAATAAATGAGTGTCAGTTAGCAAAAAAAACAGAACCTAAATGGAGGGTGCCACAATTATTGTCCATTTTGTTGACAGAGATTTGTCTGCGTTTGAAATTTTGGGCCTTTGGCGATTTTTTGGTCAGTAGAAACACACATGAACGGGAGTTCATGTGTGTTTCTACAGAGCACTGGAAATCCTTGATCTATCCGAAGTGCTGCACTTCACTACGCTCCAGAAATTTCTTTGTCGGATAAAAATACACTATCTTCGGATCACCTTCAGAAAGACATTGAACCTGTTCTACTCTTCGGATGAAAATATCCCCATAACCGCTATCGATTCGTCCGGATTTACGAGCGGGTACTGCAGCCATTATTTTTCAGAACGAACCGGTAAGATCTGAAAACATTTCCTGAAAACGTCGATCTCCGTTGATAATGAGCAACTGGTGATTAACGGATTCGTAGCCTCGACCAGCGGGGTCCACGATCCCCGACATACCGAGAAATTACTCCGACAAAGCCATAAAACTTGAAAGTCTGATTGTTACGTTATGGACAAAGGATACGACTCTGAAGCGATTCACCGATTGAGACGGGAAGACCAGCACGCCAATTCGGTTATCCCAATTCGCATCTGGAATAATCAGATAATCGGTGGTAAAATACCATCAGGAAATGGCTTGGCAGTTCAATAACATGGTTTTATCTAAGACGACAACTCGTGGAAAACAAATTCTCTATCCTGAAAAGAAAGTTCAGCGGGGATCTCAAAGCTCGATGATTTCTGATTCAGTCTAACGAAATCGCCAACAAAAAGATTGTCCGTAACAACACAGGTTTCCCATGAAAATTGAGAAATAAAATCAATCACTCATCCCTAACCGGAAAATTTCCTGATTGCGATCCCAGATAATAACCTCCGAAGCTTTAGACAGCAATTCAATGAGTTTGTTGATACCGATAGCTTGAATCTTCTTTGGCAATTTAGGGAATTTGACCTGTTTGGATCGGGGGAATTCATCAACGAATACTTCATCGTTAACCAAGAGATGCCATACAATGCGGAGCATTTTGCGAGCAACCGCAACAATAGCTTTCTTGTAACCTTTTTTCGGCATAAGTCGTTCGAAGAACGATTTAATCCTGCCCGGAGATCGGATAGCAATATGGGCAAGTTCAACGAGGATCCATCGAATATGTCGGGATCCTTGTTTTGTTATTGAACCTGTCCTGGTGACATTTGCGGATTGATAAACCGAGGGTGTCAGACCGGCCCATTTGGTAAGTTTATCAGCAGTTTGGAAGTCATGAACATTTCCGATCTCTGCGATAAGTGTTGAAGCACCGATAAATCCAATACCGGGGATTGACGTAATAATCTGGAAATCCCGGGATTTGGTTGCCAAAGATTCCCGGATTCTACCTTCAAGAAGTTTGATCTCGGCATCAAGATCATCGACAAGTTTGAGGTATGATTGAAGAAGAACGAGAACAACCGGGGGAATTGAAGCGGGTAATGTTGCAGAGATTATGTCCGCGTTGCCTCTCATTTTTTTCGGAAGTGATTCGATAATCTCGTCCAGGGTTTTTTTCTGTGCAAGTCCTTTAAGGATTATCGACACGGATTTCCCGAATAAATCCGATAACAACGACGACAATCGGATGTTGGCACTATCAAAAAGATGATGAATTTTGTTCTTGAGTTCAGTTCGGCTCTGCACCAGTAATTCTCTGCTTCGGGTCAGGGTTCGAAGATCATAAATGTCTCCGGTAAATATTCGTGACGGTGTAATCAGGTTGTTCAGTTCTAACTGGGCAATCCAATGGGAATCCGTTATGTCTGTCTTCTTTCCGGGTACGTGTTTGATATGATGCGCGTTGGCAACAGTAACCGGTACTAGGACTTACGCAGTTGGTTTCGACCGAAAGATCTAAGGACTAGTAAAACCCATTCGAAAGTTAGACAAACCCGGAATGGAGAACGAAGCGCGTGAATCCCCCGAAATGCACGAGCAGCAGTTTTGT